>Ga0209390_10002835_pt1 | contig 29391 bp, 25 predicted proteins | sample BON01_FD_187212 | JGI IMG/M metagenome (GOLD analysis project Ga0209390, IMG submission 187212) | Freshwater microbial communities from Lake Bonney liftoff mats and glacier meltwater in Antarctica - BON-01 (SPAdes) (version 2) | ecosystem: Environmental > Aquatic > Freshwater > Ice > Glacier...
ATTCGTCCAGGGTTTCTTTGCTCATCGTGGCGGGCATTCGCCACGGTGTCCGCTATTATGAGGCAATGGAACCCATCCGCTCTTTCCCGAGATCCCGCTTCGGTGTCCTCTTCAATGAGGCAACACGCAATGAGGCAACACGCTAAACAGAACTTGCCCGAAAATCTGCGCCGCCTATCCTCGCCCGCGCATGCGCAAAGTCACGGTTCCATTGGATGATCGTAGCTACCCGATTCTGATCGGGGAGAATATCCTCGCGAATTTAGGGGAGAACTGCCGACGCCTCAAACTTGGAAAACGCTGCGCCATCATCACCGATTCCAACGTCGCCCCACACTACGCTCAACGCACGGCCGACACCTTGAAGGCCGCCGGATTCGACGGGGTTGTCATTCAAATCAACGCCGGGGAACAGTCGAAAGATCTCAAGAACGTCGGAGCCGTACTCAACGAACTGGCTGCCCGCCGTCTGGAACGCAGCTCATTCGTGGTCGCGCTCGGGGGCGGCGTCGTTGGCGACCTCGCGGGATTTGTGGCAGCGACATATTTGCGCGGAATTGATTTTGTTCAGGTGCCAACGTCGCTGCTCGCACAGGTAGACAGCTCGGTCGGCGGCAAGACGGGTGTGAATCTGAAAGCCGGTAAAAACTTGGTCGGCGCATTTTATCAACCCCGTCTAGTGGTCTGCGATATCGAAACTTTTACAACGTTGCCCGATCGCGAGTTCCGCTCGGGTCTCGCGGAGATCATCAAGTACGGCATCATCTACGATCCCAAACTGTTCGCGTATTTGGAACGGCGCATGGATCAAATTCTGGCCCGCGATTCCAAGGCGTTGGCAAAGATCATCGCCCGCTCGTGCGAGATCAAGGCGGAGGTGGTTGGTCAGGATGAGAAGGAAAGCGGCCTGCGCACGATTCTAAATTTCGGTCACACGATCGGTCACGCGATTGAAGCCATCTCCGGTTACGGCAAATACCTGCACGGTGAGGCCATTTCAATCGGACAAATTGCGGCCGCCAGACTTTCTGCGCAAGTCGCGCGATTGAGTGATCTGGAGGTTGAACGAATTGAGAAGCTGTTCGAGTCCGCCGGGCTCCCGACCCGCATTCGTCTGAACGCGAAACAACTCGAACGCCTGCACACGGCGACGCAGCTGGACAAGAAAGTCAAAGGCGGCGAGATCAAGTTCGTGCTCGCAGATCGCATCGGCGCAGTGCGTTGGGGAATCAACGTCCCACCCAAGCTCATCGACATCGTCCTGGATCACAAATGAGCGCCGTCAGCGAATCCATCGTCCGGGAGTATTTCGAGATGCACGGATTCTTGGTCCGGCAGCAACGCAAGTTTCACGCGCCGCACAAGGACGACGACGAGCAGATCGACTTCTTCGTCGCCAATCCCAAAGCGACCGGTCAGGAGAAACTGCCGTTCGTATTGAACTCTCACGGGATGGGAAAAATCCATCGTGCGGTCGTCGTGGTTCGCGGCTGGCACACCGAGAAATTCAGCGCGGCAGTGCTGGCGAACTCGCCCGAAATGTTCCGTTTTTTGGAACCTGATTCCATGCGCCGCATTGAGGCGGAGTTTGGCGATGACCTGCCGTTCGTGAAGATTCTCGTGGTCCCCGCCCTGCCCCAGGCCGCCGAGGCCCGCGAAGACGCGATTGATTTTTTGAAGGCGAAAGGCGTCAACGCTGTCATCTCCTTCCGCACCGTCCTTGCCGATCTGATCGACGGCATTGAAACGAACCGCAACTACACGCGCTCCGATCTGTTGCAGATGTTGCGCATCCTGAAGAACTACGAATTTTTTCCCGGCCCGCAGCTGGAGCTTTTCAAGTCGCCGAAGAAGCCGTAACCAAACCGCCCCGCCGCTTTCCGCCCATGAGTGTTAAAAAAGAATTATCCCAGTATCGCGAATCCCGGTTGAGATCCGTGTTGAAAGGATTCAGCTGGCGCATCCTGGCCACGCTGACCACGATCGTGATCGCCTATCTGATCACCGGCCAGGTTGACGACGCCCTGAAGATCGGCGGTTACGAATTCTTGATCAAGATGGTGGTTTACTATTTTCACGAACGCGCCTGGCAGGCCATTCCCCGGGGCACCGTCCGGCAAATCATTCACCACGAGGAAGACTAGCCTCGCGAATCCCAACATGTTTTTACTTTCGTTCACGCCGGCGAATGCCTAGTTTTGACAACCTATTGAAGACCGTGTTTCCAACACGTCTCTGACACCCAAACCATCATGAGCCGCTATTTAGACATCAAACGTTTCCGCGCCGAAGAACTGGTCAAGGTGCCCTTCCCGTATCTCGTGATGCGGGAGTTCGTCCGGCCCGAGGTGCTGGCGGACGTCATTGGGACGTATCCGAATGTCGACAAGGCGGGCAGCTGGCCGTTGCCGGGATTGAAATACGGAAAGGCCTTCGCCGAGATGATTAAAGAACTCGAAGGAGAGGAAGTCCGCAAGACGTTCGAGGAGAAGTTCGAAATGGACCTGTCTTCGAATCCGACGATGATCACCGCCCGTTGCATGTGCCGGGCGAAGGACGGAAAAGTGCACACCGACAGCCGGACAAAGATCATCACAGTGCTCATCTACCTGAACCAGGACTGGGAAAACGATGGGGGAAAACTGCGTCTGCTGCGTTCGCAGAACCTGAATGATTCCATCATGGAAGTTCCGCCAAACGCCGGAACGATCATCACCTTTCTAAACACCACGAATGCGTGGCATGGTCACGAATCGTACAGCGGCCCCCGGCGCGCCATCCAGTTGAACTGGGTGACCGACCAGAGCGTCGTCGAACGTGAACAGAAGCGGCACCGCGTGTCCGGATTTTTCAAAAAACTCAATCCGTTTGCGTGAACCCGGCATGCGGGTTCTCATCCTCAAGATCAGCTCGCTCGGAGACGTCGTTCACACGCTCCCCGCCATTACCGACGCCGCGAAAGCGATTCCCGGCATCCAGTTCGACTGGGTGATCGACGAGGCTTACACCGAGATCGCACGTTGGCATCCGGCTGTTGATCAGCTCATCGTATTCCCGCATCGCCGCTGGCGTCGGCAACTCTTCCGCGCCGTGTTCAAGGGAGAGTTCATCAGGCTAATCCGCGATCTTCGCAAGCGACGCTACGATCTGATCATCGACGCCCAGGGCCAGGTTGGAAAAACGATGTGGCTTGCGTGGCTCGCGAAAGGCGAACGCGCCGGAATGGATTGGAGCAGCGTGCGCGAACCGGTCGTCTCACTCGCGTATCAAAAAAAATTGACCATCCCAAAAGGCCAGCACGCGGTCGAGCGCCTGCGGCAGCTGTTCGCGAAGTCGTTGGGCTATCAGGTTCCCTCAACGCCCGGCGAATACGGGATCAACCGCGAGGAGCGGTTCCAAACCAAAGTTGATCCGACGCGCCTGATGTTTCTCCATGGCACTTCGTGGATCACCAAGGAGTGGCCGGAAGAATACTGGGATCAACTCGTGGAGATCGCCTCGAACAGCCGCTACGACATTCTGCTGACCTGGGGCAACGAACTGGAAAAACATCGCGCTGCTCGACTCGCCGCTGGCCGGTCAAACGTGCGTGTTCTGAACCGGTTAACCGTCACGGAGCTCGCCCATGAAATGGCACCGTGTGCTGGAATCGTTGCAGCCGATACGGGGCTCGGTCACGTTGCAGCCGCGCTCTCCCTCCCCACCATCTCACTTTACGGCCCCACCTCATCTGGACTCACCGGCGCCTATGGCGAGTCCCAGAAATACATTCAGTCCGAATTCGAATGCGCCCCCTGCCTGCAGAAACAGTGCTCCTACAACGGCAGAAGCGACGTCCAGCCCGCGTGTTTCAAAGAAATCTCACCGGCCCGTGTCTGGGGCGAGCTGATGGCGCATTTGAAGAATTCGGTATCGCGCCGAACGGATTGATCGTTTCACCGTCAACCCATCCGACGACAACGAGGAATTCATTGAATGTTTGTTCATTGTCGATATGATTCGGAGCATTCCTTGCGACACCACATTCACTCCAAACCTCAGGAATCATCATGCCCGGAATTTTTTACAACCCGATTGGTCGACGCGCGTTCATCAAATCAACCGCGATGGCTTCAGCCGGAATCGCACTGTTCTCCAGAAGTGTTCCCGCGGCCGGTGGCCCGGCCCCGGAATTCCTTCACCTCGCCCTGCTCTCGGACACGCACCTGCCCGCCGATCGGCAGAACGAATATCGCGGGTTCAAGCCTTACGACAATCTGACCCGCATCCTTCCCGAGGTCATCGACACCAAGCCGGACGCGGTCCTTCTCAACGGGGACGCCGCCCGGTTAACCGGCGAACTGGCGGATTACGAACAGTTGAAAAAGCTGCTCGCGCCGGTTGCTGAAGCGGCCCCCGTTTACATCGGTTTGGGCAATCACGACAACCGCGAAAACTTCTTCAAAGTGATCAATGAAATCCCCGGCGACAAGCAGTCGGTGCGGAACCGACATGTCGTGGTAATGGATCACCCGACCATGCGATTGGTGATGATGGATTCATTACTGTATGTGAACGAAACCGCCGGCCTTCTTGGAAAGGCGCAGCGCGAATGGCTCACCGAATATCTGGCCTCGGACGACACACGCCCGGTCGTGCTTTTCATTCACCACACGTTGGGAGACGGCGACGGCGAACTCCTCGATGTCGACCGCCTCTTTCGGATCATTGCGCCGTCAGGCAAGGTGAAAGCAATTTTCTACGGTCACTCCCACAAGTATGAATTCACCGTGCGCGAGAATGTTCAGCTGATCAACCTGCCAGCGGTCGGCTACAATTTTTCCGATGACCAGCCCGTCGGCTGGGTTGATTCGAAGTTCCGGCCCGACGGCGTGGAATTGACGTTGCGGGCCTTCGGCGGCAACGTGGTTAAGAACGGTGAAACCACCCGGCTGAAGTGGCTCTGATTTGAAGCATCGCGTCAACCAGTGCGACTGAAATCAGGGAGATAGCGGATGATAGTTCCTCAATATTGGGGGGAAGCAAAATCGCAAAAACGAATCAAGGGCCGTCAAGTCACGGTCAAACGATTCGGGTGGTCGGACTTGAGCGAAGCCGAAGCGAGGCTGAATGCGCAGCAACTGGCCGACGAAGCGCACGCCGTCATCGAGTCCGGAAAACGGATCGAACGGTCCGAACCAAAGATTCCCTACAACGGCGCCGACGGCGTGCCGATTCGCGAAGAAATCGTTCACCGGTTTGAAGAGACGATCATCACGCGAAACTCGTACGGTGCGTTGTGTTTGAATACACCGGATGTGCTGTTCGCGGATGTGGACTACGACTCCAGTCCCGGCAAACCAACCTATTTGCTATCGCTTGGCGTATTGTTGTCACTGGCGGCTTACCTCGGGGTGATGGAGAAAAGCTGGGGCCTTTTCATTGTCTGTGCCGGAGCGACCGTGGTTTTCTTCGCACTTCTGGCAACGTTCATTCTGAAGCTAAAGCCGCATTTTCCGGAGGCGAAAGGAGGCTCGCGCTCAAACGGATAGATCCTTCTCCGCCCAGCATCCGGACTGGCATCTCCGCGGCTGTTCGACACCCGCCGGTCTCCGCGTGCTGGTGATGCACACCACATTCCATCCGAATGATGCGGCGACACTTCACTTCTTCAAACATCTGGGAACGGACCTGATCTACATCCGGCTGTGTCAAAAACAAAACTGCTTCCGGGCGCGTCTCACGCCGAAGCCGTGGCGTATTGGATGCAACGTTCCAATGAAACCGCGACCGGGAGTCGGGCCTCACGACGGCGTAGTTGGAACAGTCCAGTGTATCGCGAGAATTCCGGGGGAATGGCGTCGCTCTGCTGTCAAGTTTAGCAATCAACACTAATCTTTGCTGCCGCGAAATATCAAGTGGCGGAGAGGGGGGTCGAAGAATCCCCAATCGTTCCCATTCGTAAATTCCTGCTGACAACTCTGGCGCAAAGGTTGGCCGGTACAGTTCGAATTACTCCACCGCCTCAAACACAGTCACCCAATCGTTCCCGCGTCCATTGGTTGGCGGAGTGAAGGTTTGAAAAGCCACGCTGTCGCCGGTGTAGAGTTCCGTTGATTCTCCGGTGCGCGGATCGTACCAGGAAACCTTGGTCTGCGGTTTCTTCATCAAACCCAAGTCGACTGTGAAGGGTTCGCCGCGCGGTGAGTAGACCATCGCCAGTGTTCCGTCCGACGCCAGCAGCGCACGGATCTTCGCGCCTCCGTGGTTTGGGCCGTTCACCACGAAATCTTTGCTCGGTTGAAGTTTCTGATAGTCGTGAGCCTCGAACAGTTTTCGCAAATAACCCATCTGCCTTGCGCCGGGATCATCCAGTGCTTCGTACCAGGGGACGTTCGCCCAGATCACCGGCCTGTGTTTCGGTTCCCACATTTGCCAGACGGAGTTGTTGCCGTAGGTGTGACCACACGCACCCGCCATCACCGCCCACCATGCCGCCTGCCGCGCATCGTAATCGTCAAACAGATCATCCCGGTCCGCGCCCTTAAGATAAAATCCAACGGGTATCCGTTCGTAACGCGGTTCACCATCGAGCGTTGGTTTGACAGGTGTCAGGTTGTAATCGTGTTCGATGAACAATCCGTTGTCGTGATCCCGGGCTGCGTGCGATGACTGGCTCATGTGGAAATCAATCCAATCCGCGTCCTGAAGAAACGCGGAGGACATCGACGGTCCGCGCGGATGAAACGTGATCAGATGTTTGCCGCCATCGCCTTTGTGAAGGCCCTCGGCCATCGCATCAATGATCGCGCGATCTTCGTCGGACTCTATGTTGCGATCCCCGCCAAGAATCCAGATGACCGGTTTGTCCGCCTAACGATTGCCCAGCCACTCCCCGTAGATGCGCGCGTTCTCCGCGTCAAATATCTTGGGTCCAATACCACCTCGAATCGACTGCCATTTGTCGCCCCAAGACGGCAGCAACCCGACGAACATTCCGTGTTCCTCCGCCTTGTCGACGATGTAATCAACGTGATCCCAGTAATCGTTGTTCGGTCCTTCCTTGGCGTCGGGCTTCGTCGGATCGAGATCGATCAAAGGCGTGTGCCCATACGCATTCGGTATATTCAGTCCGTCCTGTTCCGCCAACGCGACCGCTTGAATGACGGTGAATCCCTTCACCGCGCGATTCGCGAGATATCGATCCGCCTCCTCGCGATTCAACCGATGGAACAACTCCCAAGCCGTGTCGCCGAGATAGAAGAATGGTTTCCCATCCGTGTATTGCAGCCAGCGGCCGTTCCCGGAAACCTCCAACTGCGGCGCGGCCCCAAACGTTGAGTAGCCGCAAAGAACGCAAAGCGATGAAAAAAGAAGCGCCGTTCTACACCGATTGTAGAAGACTTCGGCCCAAAAACTGCCGGTGAATGTTCTCATGATCTGTGTTTCTTCCGTGGCCAAAACGTCGATGTCGGGCACGCGGAAAAAAATCATTCCCAATCTTTGACGCGCGGTGGCGTTGGGCACCAGTCGATCCTTCCGTGTGAAACAGGAGACGGGCTATGGGGATCAACTTACGTAACGCTTCGTGGGAATGAATGGCGGAGAGGGGGGGATTCGAACCCCCGGTACCCGTATAAGGGGTACGGCGCTTTAGCAAAGCGCTGCTTTCGACCACTCAGCCACCTCTCCGTCGCGGGCCGGAAATGAAAACTGAATCGCTCCCGAGAGCAAGCATATTTTCCAGTGTGTCACCCCGGAAGGTGCATACTGACACTACCCCCAACAACGGGGTTGGCGGCTGGCGGTCCAAGGACAAGGTGTTTCCGGCAGCTTGCCGGAAAGGTTGCGGTCACGACATTTCTTGGTATCGGGGGTTGGCAGCACCCCGGCACCCTGCTCCGTCGCCTCCGGACCACTCTGCAATCCGGGGCAGCAACGGATGCCCCCAACCTGGGACCGACCGGAGAGCTACGCCCACCATCGGGAGCGGAACGCAACGGGTCGCGTCCCTCCGGGACTTTGAAGTGGGCTCCGCTGGAGCGTCGCCCTACCCGCCGTCACTCCCGTGCGACGGCGTTCTTGCTGGTCTTGGATTCGCGGTTCCTCTTAACTCTCCCCCGTTCCGGCATGAAAAAATACCTTCACGTAATCAACATCGGCGTTCAGAACCTGCTGGTGTACCGCGTAAATTTTTTCTTCCGGGCCGCCTTCGGCCTGATCCCGCTGATGGCGACGATCATGTTGTGGAAGGCAATCTACGGAGGCAAAGCCGACGGCGCGGAGGTCGCTGGCTATACGCTCGCGCAGATGGTTTCCTACTATTTGATCGTCACGATCGTCGATTCGCTTTCGGCGGTGAATGAGGACGACTGGCAGATCGCGAACGACATCAAGGACGGCAACATCTCGCAGTTTCTCCTGAAGCCGATCGATTACCTCACTTACCGTCTGTTCCTGTTTTTCACGGGCCGAGCGATCTACACCATCGTGGCGGCAGTGCCGGTCGGTTTGTTCATCTGGTATTTGAGCAAGTATTTCGTGGGACCGGCGAACGCCACGGCCATGACGGTTTTTTGTGTTTCCGTGGTGCTCACCGCGCTGCTCCAGTTTTTCATTTCCTACACGATGGCGCTACTCGCATTTTGGGTGTTGGAAGTCGCGACGTTCATTTTCATTCTCTACGCGTTCGAATATCTCGCGGGCGGCCACATGTTTCCCCTGGACATACTTCCGGAGGGTGTTCAACAGGTGCTGCAGTTCACACCTTTTCCCTACCTGCTCTATTTTCCGGTGAGCGTTTACCTCGGTCGCATCGAGGGCGACGCGATGTGGACGGGGCTGCTGATTCAGGCGGGCTGGGTAATCGGTGCCTTTCTCATGGCGAAATTCGTGTGGAGCCGCGGGATCAAAAAATATTCAGCCTACGGTGGATGACATGAACGCGACGAACACCACAACCGCACCCGAGATCGAGACCGGCCCGCGCCGATACCTGTCAATCTACGGCGCGCTCTGGCGAAACTCCGTCGTGCGCGAACTGATGTTCAAGACCAACTTCCTGTTGTGGGTCGTCGTCGAAACATTGTGGTTCGCGCTGCAAATTTCCTTCATGTCGGTGATCTACTCGCACACTGACACGATCGCGACGTGGACGAAGTGGGAGGTCATTTTGCTGATCGGCGCGGCGCAGTTCATCCAGCAGATTTTTCACGGTATTTTTTTAAACAACTGCACGCAGCTTTCAGAAAACATCCGCACCGGCAAACTCGATTTCATGCTGCTACTCCCGGTGAACACGCGGTTCCTCATCTCGATGCGCACGGTCGATCTCGGTTCGTTCGTCAGCGCGGGGCTCGCCGTCGGCGTCATGTTTTACGCCGGGCACCAGATGCAGCTCACGCCCACCGCATGGCAGATCGCCGGGTTTTTGATGCTCTGCGTGGCGGGCATTGCGATCCATTACTCGCTCATGTTTTCATTGGCCTGCATCAGCTTCTTCACCGTGAAGGCGCAGGGAATTGTCTGGGGCTACTACAACCTCTTCAACCTCGCCCGGCTGCCGGACTCTGCGTTCGGAGGATTTTTCAGGATGTTCTTCACCTTCGCGGTGCCGATGCTGATCGTGGCAAACGTGCCGGTAAAACTCCTGGCCAACAAACTCGATTCGCCATTCGAAATGCTGCTGATGGTCGGGATGGCAGTCGGTTGTTTCGTCTTCTCAGAATGGGTCTGGCGCCGGTCCGTGAAGAACTACACGAGCGCCAGTTCGTGATGGGGGTGCTGTTTAATAGTGGGGCAGGAAGACGGCGGACGGACCGCCGATTCCACGCTGTTCGCCGGGTAGGGCCACGTCGCTCCGCGCGAGCCACCGCGCACCGGACGCGGATTCGAGCATTCAGAATTCTTGCCCAACCCGAACCCGCAAAGCCCTTCGCGGACCGCGCGGAGCGGCGATCCCTACCTTCGCCCCACGCGCTTGCAACCCCTAATGGGTTTGCGGTTGAGTTGTCCGAACGAATCGGCAACGATGCGCGAACAGTATGTCGGATTCATTATCGCCTCAGCAGGTTTATCTGAAGCTCAAGGGCAACATCGAGCAGGTCATTCAGGGTCAAAGTGGTGCGCTGCGCAAGCTGCTTGCCGCGCTCGCCAGCGGCGGGCACGTCCTCCTCGAAGACTTTCCGGGCACGGGAAAAACCACCCTGGCCAAAGCGCTCGCAAAATCCATCGACGCGGGCTTCAAACGCATCCAGTTCACGCCGGACCTTCTGCCGTCCGACATTCTCGGCGTCGCCATTTTCAACCAGAAGGATCAGACGTTTGAATTTCACGAGGGCCCGGTGTTCACCAACATCCTGCTGTCCGACGAGATCAACCGTGCCTCGCCGAGAACGCAGTCGGCGCTGCTCGAAGCGATGGCCGAAGGACAGGTCAGCGTCGAGGGCGAGCGCCGAAAACTGCACGACCTCTTCTTCGTGATCGCGACGCAAAACCCGGTGGAATTTCGCGGCACCTATCCGTTGCCGGAAGCGCAGATGGACCGGTTCGCCCTGCAATTCACACTGGGTTACGTGACCATCGAGCAGGAGATGTCCGTGCTCAGCGCACAGCAGCACGGTCACCCGCTCGACAAGATCGGCGCCAGTGTCACGCTCGATGATGTGCTGAAATTGATGAAAGCCGTGGAGCAAATCCGCGTGAGCGAAGAGCTGAAACGTTACATCGTCGAGATCACCGCCGCGACCCGCAACCGGCCGGGAGTTCAACTGGGTGCCAGCCCGCGAGCCTCGCTCGCACTCATGAAGGCAAGTCAGGCCCTTGCGATTTTTGACGGTAAGGAGTTCATCGTCCCGGAGATGATCCACGAACTCGCCGTGCCCGTCCTCGCGCACCGGCTCGTGCTCGACCCGCAGGCCACGTTCTCCGGCCAGACAAGCCGCACTGTGGTCGACGATATCCTGAAGGAAATCCCGGTGCCAGCCTGACCGGTTGTTGATGCCATGATCCGACTGTTCGCACGACTGGTTTACCGGTGCTACCGGCTGTTCAGCCGGGGACAGGACTGGGGACAGCGTCGGTTCACCCCGCTGGGCCTGACATTGCTTGCGGGACTGGCGATGGCCGTGGCCGTTGGCGCGAACACTGAGCAGTCGATCGGTTTTCAGATCGTGATGATCATCCTGTGCCTGCTGCTGATTGGCATCGTCTGGGCACTTTTTTTTCGCGGCTCATTTCAGGTCGAACGCGTGCTGCCGCGATTCGGTTGTGTCAATGAAACGCTGAATTATCGCGTCTGGCTCCAGAACGATTCGGACAAGGAACAGCGCGGTCTGCAGTATCTCGAAGAATTTCATTATTCCGTCCCGGATTTCGACGAATTTTACGAACGTCTCCGGCCCAGCAAATACAATCGCACCTTCCGCCTGAGTTCACCGTTGCCCGGCGTATTGCAGGCGCGGACCAAGGCCTACGATATTGCCCCCCTGCCCCCGCGTGGCCGGGTTCAAGTCACGGGAAACGTCACCCCGCTGAAGCGCGGCGCACTGCATTTCCGCAACGCGATCATCTGCCGGGCCGATCCGCTCGGCGTGTTCCGATCGTTCCGTCGTGTGCCCGCGCCCCAGACGGTTCTCATTCTTCCCAAGCGATACATGATCCCTAATCTGTCGCTGCCCGGAACCACGAAATACCAGCACGGCGGCGTGTCGCTTGCGTCAGGCATCGGGGAATCAGAGGAGTTCACGGCGCTCCGGGAGTATCGTCGCGGCGACTCGTTGCGCCGGATTCACTGGCGTAGTTTTGCGCGTTTGGGCAAGCCGATCGTGAAGGAGTTCCAGAGCGAGTTCTTCGTTCGGCACGCGCTGTTGCTCGACACATTTTGCAACGTCGCGCTGGATGACGTATTTGAAGATGCGGTCGCCGTGGCGGCCTCGTTTGCCTGCACGATACCCGATCAGGATTCACTGCTGGACCTGATGTTCGTGGGGCCGAAAACGGTTTGTCTGACGGCCGGACGCGGAGTCGGACACGCGGCGCAGATGCTTGAAATTCTTGCCGCCGTAAAACCGAACCGCGAGGCGAAATTCAACGAACTCGGTTCCATGGTTCTGCGGCACTCCAACGATCTCAGCGGCTGCATTCTGGTGCTGATGGCCTGGGACGAACCGCGCCGTGAACTCATCCGGCAGTTGAAGACGCTACAGATCCCGCAGCACGTTATGTTGATGGTGCGACCGGGGGAGACGGCGCATGTTGACCGTGGCCCGGCCGCGGATCAACCGACCCGGATGACCATCATTGAATCGGGACACGTCGAAGCCGCATTGTCGGAGTTGTGACATGAGAACGCCGCCCTTTCTCCTCGCCGCCGCCCTCCTCTTCTGGGGATGGCAGACGGATCTGTTGATGGTCGGATTGCTGCTCGCGGTGACGCTCGAAATGTCGCGCTGGGTGCGGCTCCGGTTTGATCTGGAGCAGGACCACTTTAACCGGTTGTGGAACCTGTGCACGCTGCTCTTCGTGGGCACCGCGATGTACGTGTTCTTCGCGAAGGGCGGATTCGGCGCGGTCAGTGATCTGGTTCAGACGCACTCGATGGGCGTGAGAACGGAATCTCTCAAGCAGGTCTCGTCGTCGGCGATGATTTTCGTGCAATGGCTGCCGATGGTGTACGCGCCGTTCATGTTTGCGTTCGTCTACAGCCCCGCCGAACAACTTCCGTGGACGACCTTTTCACTGGTTTACCGGGCGAGAAAGGCACGAAAAAGCCACCATCACCTGAAGAGCTACGAACACTTCGAGATCAACCCCTCCAATCCGTTTCTGCTGTTGGTGCTCCTCGCCGCCAGCGCCACCACGGCTCACGCCAGTTGGTTCTTCCCCTGCATGTCTGCGCTGGTGCTCTGGGCCATCTGGCCGTTTCGCAACGACCGGTTCAAACCCGCCACCTGGGCGTCGGTGTTCCTGGTGGCGATCGCGCTGGCCCACGCCGGACAGCTCGGACTGATCGAGGCGCAGCGAAAACTGGAACAGCTGCAGAACGACTTCATGAACAAGTTCGGCCAGCCGGAGTTTGACACCACACAATCCCGGACCGCGATCGGAGCCATCGGCAGGATCCATCAGTCGAGCAAGATCGTGCTGCGCGTCTCGACCGACGGCTCGAACCCGCCGGGACTGTTGCAGGAAGCGGTCTTCAACGTCTTCCGCCAGCCATACTGGACGGCGCTCAACCGGGAAATGCTGCCGGTACACAGAACCGAGCGCAGCGACCTGTGGACACTCAATCGCACCGCCGCACCGCGAAATACCGCTTCCGTGCTGCGCTACACGACCCGCAGTGAAGTCAATCTGGCGCTGCCTTTCGACACCATCCTCGTCGACAAACTGGATGCGATGGCGATTAAAACGAACCGGCTGGGGGCGGCGCAGGCGATTGAAGCCCTGAAGGTCGCGACATACGATGTGCGCTACGGCATCGGAGGCGGTTTTGCGGTCGATCCCGAAGCGGACGACGTGGATCAAAACCAGCTCAACCGGGCAGATCAGGCCGCGATCAACCAGATCGCTGAGCGCTTGCGGCTCAATGACCAGAATCCGGCACAGGCTATCAGCGCCATCCGCGCCTTCTTCCTGACCGACTTCACCTATTCCACATTTCTCCAGACCAGTGGGTTCGACGAGGGCAGCTCACCGCTCGCGGCGTTCCTTCTCGATCACCGCACCGGCCACTGCGAATACTTTGCCACGGCCACCGTTCACCTCCTCCGCGCCGCCGGGATTCCCGCGCGCTACGTGGTCGGCTACTCGGTGCAGGAGAAAGACGGTGAAAACCAGTGGATTGTCCGAAGCCGCCACGCCCACGCCTGGGCCCTGGCATGGATCGACGGACGTTGGCAGGAAGTCGACAATACACCGGGGAACTGGAACAGCGTGGAGGCGGCGCAGGCCAGTTTCTGGGAACCCGTCGGCGACTGGTTTTCGGACGTCTGGCTGAAGTTCAACCAGTGGCAGCAGGGCGACAGCCAGTTGCGCGTCTATGTTTTCGGCGTCGGCATACTGGTGCTCGGCTTCATGGCCTGGAGACAGGTTTCCGGCCGGCACTGGCGGCGTTCCAAACGCGCTCATGGCGCCAACGGGAACTTTCCGTCACCCGGAGCGGATTCGGATTTCTATCTGATCGAGAACCGGCTGAACAAAGTGGTAGCACCGCGGAACCAATCCGAACCCATGCGGATCTGGGTGGATCGGCTGGTGCCCGGGCATCCCGATCTTGCCGGTCAACTGGCAGCACTCGCCGAATTACACAACCGGCTGCGTTTCGATCCGGTGGGTCTGAACGTGACCGACCGGCGGCGATTGAAGGAGGGTGTGCGACGCTGGCTTGTTCGTTACGAGGAACTTTCCCGCAGCACCCCGTACAAAAATTAAGCGCGAGTGGGACACACACTTCCACCCGCGCTCAAACCACGACAAATTTGATTTATTTCAAAACTGCGTCGTGGAATTCCTTCCAGTCATCCAAGTTGTTCAGGTTTACTGCGTCGCTCGGGCCCTCGGTCAGGCCGTTTGCTGACAAAATACCGCTCTTGGTTTCCGCACTGTGAATGTAGCCGGTGATGGCCGCGTTCAGCGCGGAGATGGAAGCCTGCTCGAGCTTCGCGCCCGGCTGGGATTTCACCCAAGCTTCAAACGCCGGATAAGTCGGCTTGCTGGATTTGATGAACGCCAGAACCTCATCGCGCTTCAGACCGAGTCCGTCGATGACCATCTGATCGTAGCCCTGACCCGCGCCAGGATAGCCGTCCGCCAGCTGACCCGTGGATTCGAGGGAGACTTTCAGCCACAAACGCGGCAGGTGGATGACGCCCAGCGGGCCGGCCACGCCGGAGCTGATGAGGGGGACATGTTTAGTGCTCATATTATATTAATATTAAAGTAGTTTGATACGTAGTTGGTACGATAAATATTATGAACATCGTTCAGAAAAGTGCAACCAAAAACGCGGTTTGTGAATAAACCCCCTCAAGCTGGCTGGCAAAGAAATCCGATCCCGACCCGCGACACCGTCGGGGAAATGCGGCGGGGAACGAGCCCGACAAGCGCCCCCTTCAGCTCCACTACCGGCCACAGAATAAATTCTGCCCCTCCGCCTCACAGTTTCATGCGAACCCGATATGTATTCGTTCTAGCGGCGTTCATCACTACGTCCGCGATGGCGGAGTTCACCATCCGGAGCGGCCCGATGCAGGTGCCGCTCATCGAGCTGTTCACGTCCGAGGGTTGCAGCAGCTGTCCGCGAGCCGACGCCTGGATGGCGGAACTCAAATCAAATCCAGCGCTCTGGTCGAGTTTCGTGCCCGTCGCCTTTCACGTGGATTACTGGGAGCAGCTCGGTTGGAAGGACCGGTTCGCGAAAACATCGTTTACCAGACGGCAGAGGGACTACGCCCGCAAATGGCGGGCCGGGAACATCTACACGCCGGCGTTCACGGTGGGCGGAAACGAATGGCTCGGCTGGCAGTCACAGAAATGGCCGCCGGTCGCACAACGCCCCGACACCGGCGCGCTCACCGTCGAAAGCAGTGATGAGAAATCCGTGACGGTGACGTTCACCCCGTCCGGGCCAGCGACTTCGCCGTTGATCGTGCAGGTCGCCGTGTTGGGTTTCGATCAGAACACTTCCGTCGCTCGCGGTGAAAACGAAGGGCTGACATTACACCATGCTTTTGTCGTCCTCGATTACCAGAACGCCGAACTTGTACCGATCAACCGAAAAACCCGGACCGCAATCGTGAACCTCGGCGAGGCGCCGGAAGTCGAAGGCCGTCGCGCTCTCGCTGTCTGGGTTGAACGCGAAGGCGTCCCGACACCGGTCCAAGCGGTCGGAGGTTGGATGAATCAGAAGCCTTGAGTTCAATCGTCACCCCGACGCTCCGGAGATCCAGCGCGGCCTGACCTTTTGCAACGGGCCAGATACGAGAGCTTGCCGAAGCTGACACGCACTGTTTCCGGCGGAAAGATTTCTCGTAGCACGCCGACCACGACGTCCAGCTGACGCAGCCAGTTGAAATACGTATCGGCCTCCAGTTCGATCATCGTGGCGAGGGCGTCCAATCTGGGCCAGAACGCCCGCAGAAACCAGCGCCGGCAACACCAGTGGACGAACCGCAGAAACGGCGTCAGCCAGGGCTCGACAATCAACAGGCGTCCACCGTCCTTCAGCACGCGCCGGCATTCGAGCAGAACAGCCCGCAGGTCGTCGGGCAGTTTGAGCAGATGATGAAGCCCGCCGTGAATGGAGATGACATCCACGGAATCATCGGGCAGTGGAATGGCCCGGGCGTCCGCGACAATTTTTTTGAAAGCCGGGTCCACCAGTTCGACGAGACGGGAGGACAGGTCGATGCCGGTCAGATCGGTGAACCCGAAGGTTTTCCACGCACGGAGCCCGTTACCGCGACCGCAAAATAACTCCACGATTTTCGCGTCGCGCGGCCAGCCGTTCACCCCGAACGAGGACAATCGGCGGCGGAACTTGTCGATCTCCTCCCGCGTGGTTTCAAACCTTTGATAGGCCTCCTCCCACGCGGCGCCGTTATCAGCTGAAGTCGTCGGTGGCTTCATTTTGATTCCACGGAAACGGGTCGACGCCGCATGCCGAGCAGGCTGATGAAGAAGCTGGCAAACCCGACCTGAAGACCGACCGCGATGGCCGTCGCTCCGGGGATGACCAACCGCATCGTCTGTGCGTAATCGAGCCGGCCGAAGTCGTGCAGCCGCCATTCGTTCACCGCCGCGAGCAGCAGCCCCGAGCCGAGCAGCGAGGCGGCGCCCATCACGATCAGTCCTTTTTCAAGGGAGAACAGCGAGGCGAAACGCTGTTGCCAGCGGTCGTCGGGAAGCAGTCCTTCGCTGACAGCGAACGTCTTGGTGGCGGCGGCGAAAGCCAGCGATTGCGAACCGCAGATGAGAAACAGACTGGCGAAGAGCAGCGTGTGCGCATCGAACGTGATGGAATTGATCGTCAGCCCCGGCAGCGCCACCGCATATCCGACGATGCCCCCCGCCAGCAACAGCAATCCGGGAATCACGAACAGCCAGCGCGGCGAACACAGCAGGAAGAAACGCAGCGTCCGCCAGCCGTCGCGAAACGTCTTGAGATGCGGCGCGTGGGCCTTGCGACCGTCGGGATGCAGGGTGATCGGCACCTCGGCGATCCGCCGACCGTGCAGGTTCGCCTTGATGATCATTTCCGTCGCGTACTCCATGCCCGTGCTGCGGAGATCGAGTTCGCCGATCAGCCCGCGCCTGAATCCACGCATGCCACAATAGACATCGTTGATGGGTGCGCCGAACCAGCGCCGCACGAGCAGGGTGAACATCGGATTGCCGATCCAGCGATGAAGCCACGGCATCGCGCCGGGTTTCACGGTTCCGCCACCGGCGGGGAGGCGGCAGCCCTGCACCAGATCAAACCCATCACGAAGCTTCACGACGAACTTCGGCAGCTCGAGAAAGTCATAGCTGTCGTCCGCGTCGCCCATGATGACGAACTCACCAGTGGCGGAACCGATGCCCGCCGTGAGAGCCGCGCCGTATCCGCGTTCGGCGACCCGCACCACGCGCGCCCCGGCACGCTCCGCGATCCTGATCGAGTCATCGGTGCTACCGTTGTCGGCGACCACCACTTCGCCGGCGATCTTCGCCTCCAAAAACGCGCGGTGAATCTTGTCGAGACAGGTCGCGAGCGTGTCCGCCTCGTTGAGGCACGGCATGACCACGGACACCTCAACGTTGTTCTGTGATGAATTGCTCATGGTCTGGTGACGGGTTCTCGAACCCCGCTGACGGCGTCCTTCAAACCGGGAACCGAGTCGACGATTTTGTCGAGTTGTTTCAGGACGAAGATGGACGACACCTGCTCCTTTCTGCCAACAACAAATTCGAAGAACAATTCGATCACATGATTGTCGACGTAGGCGCACGCATCCGTCGGCTTGAGGCCGTCCATGTTCCTCGCAAGCAGATTAAATCCCGAACGCTGTCGGCCGAATGCGCGGAACAATTCCTCGGGCGGGGATCCACGAACCACGTCCGCCCAGTTCTCCTGCGAAACCCAGCGGACCAGTTCATCGACCACCGCAGAATTGGGAATCTGCTTCGTGGAAAGGATCACGGCGCGGGCGACGAGCGCCTCGCGTTCAGCCGGTTCCGCCCAGGCGTCATGCAGGTATTTCCACGCGACCTTCGGGCCGGTGCCACGAACGGCTGCTCGATCATTCGTCTCGATCGTCGCCCAGAATTCCTGCATCGCCGGGGACCACTCCCGTTGTCTAATTTCGTGCAGCCCGCCGGTTTCGAGCCAGATCAGCGTGGCCAGTCGCTGCTCCAGAACGCGGCGCGAGGAATCGCCTGCCGGAATTTCGTCGATGGCCAGCTGGAGATCCGCGGTCAGGTGGGAGTACGTGGCGGTCCACAAATTTCCGTGACCGGAGTGGGCCCAGAACGCAGCGACGACAAACTCCGGATTCGCGAAACATTCCAGCGCGAGCACGCGAGGCGCGGCGTTGGTCTCTCCCGCGTTGATCAGGCTGAGGGCGAGTCCGCGAAAAACCCCTTTGCGGTCCGGGACGAGCCGGGCGGCCGCGACAAAACTGGCGGCACTCTGGAGTGGTTCGACGTCCTGCAACATCCAACCGAGGTTGAAGTAACAGAATTCCTGACTAGGATTCTCCGCCAACGACCGCTCCAACCATCGTCGGGCGACCGCGCGTTGTTCGGCCTTGTCGGCTTGATTCGTCAAGTTGAGCCATCGATCGGCGTGGTAGGCCGCCATTTGGTTTGCGTAATATTGTGGCGACGGTGCCGTCTCGATTGCCTGGACTGTCTGCGCTTCGAATAATTCGAGCCTGCCGTCGCGCAACGAACTCATCGCTGAATGAAAGATCGAACGTCCGCGAAGTTCGGGGGCGAGCAACAACAGGAACACGGCCGAGGCCAGAAGAACTCCTGATCCAATGACGGTCTTCATGGGCGCCGCGACTTCGATCCGCCGCGCATCCGCCGCCGCCAGCAACGCCAGATTAATGAACACCAGCACCACGATCGGCAGGACGTCCAGCTGATGATCAGTCAACGAGAACATGCCGTACGTCAGCAGACAGAAAAATGCGGTGACGGCCAACGATTGATCGTCGCGCCGGTCCTGCCGGAAAGTCCGCCACGCAGCGAAAATCAGCATCCCCCACGCGACCAGTCCCACCCCGCCCTGCTCCACGCCAATCTGAAGCGGTGTCACGTGCAGCTGGTAGTTGTCCTCGAGCCCGGCAGCCAGCTTAGACCGGTATTCAGGATAGACCGCAGTGACGTTGCCGGGCCCGACGCCCAACAGCCAGTTGTCCTTGAACATCAACCAGCCGGCTTCCGCCATCGTCGACCGGACTTGATCGGTCTGCGTTGATCCCCGGGTGACCAGCCTCACCAACGAGGACAGCAGCCGAGGATTTGCCACGAGCAGCAAAGCACCGACGACCGCCAACCCGGCCATGAGTTGAACCAGTGCTTTTTTGGAAATGACATTCCGCGAACGCAACCAGATCACAAAGAGCATCCCGCCGCCGCCCAGCCCCAGCCACGCACCGCGACTGAACGTGCTGATCAGGCAAATCAGATCAAACAGAAGCGCAATCCCCCAGATCAGTTTCCAGCGTTCGCCGGACCGGAGGAATGACCGCACGTGCCAGGGGATGAACAGGAGGACCGCACCCGCCGTGTAATTCGGGTGCCCGAACGGGTTGGTGTTCCGATTCTCAGCGAATGAAACCTTCAGCAGTTCTTCACCGGCCAGCTGGTTCAACGGGTCCATCAGGCCGAGCGCCATCGGTACATCGCCCATTCCCCATCGATAGAGACTGACGGTGACGATCGACAATCCGCACCACGAAATTCCCGTGGCGAACAGACCTGCGACGCCCGGGTTTCTTGTGACTGTCAGAAATACCCCGGCGAACACCATTACCGAGATCAACACAGTCGCTAGTCCCAGCAGGTTGGCCGGATGCGCGGCCCCGAGATAGGACGAGCCCAGCGCGCCAATCGCCAGGCCCGAGATTCCGCAAAGCCATCCCACCGGCGGAAGCGCCGACTTGGATGAACGGAACAATCCCGCCACCACCCACAGTGAAAGGATCAGAAAGAGGAGCGGAAAAACCATCGGACCGGGCCATCGGAATATCTGGGTTGCGCTTTTCTCGGGCACCGACGTGAAGACAATCAGGATCAACAACCCAACCGGCAGCACCAGATCAAGCACAGTACCCGCAATTCCTCCATTCCCTGATTCCGCTGCTGGCCGATTGCTAGGTTCCATTTTTTGCAAAATTGAAACAACGCCCCCCGATTGACCAGAATTCCTTTGCTGATTCTCTTTCCATCGGGATTGAGCCAGGTGAAAGAAACGCGTTCGTCGCGACGCGAGGACTGAGATCAGTGAACACGCCAAAAATTTTGTGAAGGCCGGGACGGTGCGAAAGCGATGGTCGTGATTTCAACTGGCCGGGGCGGAACGGCATTCGGCGTCAGAACCGTTCGTCGGACGCCGTGTTGAGGGCGAGTATCCGGTCGACGATTTCAGGAAACCCATCGCTGCGTCTGGACGAGCCCTTCTTCACTGCGGTGGCGGATCCGATCCGAATCGGAGTGCAGCCGGTCAACTGAGCCTCGGAAAGATCCTCCTCGTCACGGCAGATAAAAAACGAGCGGTCGAGATCCAGCAGCCACTTGGCGGCGGCGCGGATCATGGGCGCCGTGCAGCACTCCTTCTTCTCTCCGGCGCGGGGAATGATGACGTCGTCCAGCGCGGAGGCGGACAGGAATTCACCACAGGAAACCAGGGTGGCAAACCCGCTAAACCAGTCGGCCCGCCCAAGTCCGATAATCAGGAAGCCGGCCTGCTTCAGCCGGCCAACCGCCTTGACCGCGTGGGAGGCGAGGGCGAACGCGGCGGCATCGCGCTGTTCGGCATTCCCCTCCTCGAGCCCTCGATGGCTCAGGAGGCTGTCGGAGGTGATGAAGACGGCAGTTCTCACGCCCGCGAAGACAGCATGTCTTTCGCCGAACACACCAATTTCCTCATCAAATATTCCACCGGCCGTTATTCGATCAGATCCTTGTAATCCAAAATGTTGCTCTGGAGGAGCGAAACGATCGGCTGGGCGCGGGCGATCGCGTTCTTCTGGGTCTGCCCGCGAAAGGTGTCCATGGTGATCCGGACAGCGGCGACGGGCTCCCCGTTGCGATCCCGTAACGGGAGCGAAACGGTGACATCAGACTTGTTTTTGAGATACATGATCTCGCCGGTATCGATCACCAGCCGCTCTTCCTTGAAACCGTTCTGATCGATGTCGGCCTCGTCGGTGCTCGCCAGAATCCGCGCCGTTGCTGGTTCGTCGCCGGGCACGAGAATACGGAGCCCCAAGAGCCGGTCGTAACGTTTCATCGCGGATTCGACCAGCCGTTGCGCATTTGGAATCAGCGGCGTGTAGTCGATCCGCGTGTCCACGAAATGGCTGACTGAATCCGACTTTGTCCAATACCCGATTTTGCCCTTGCGGAAATTGGGGTTGTCGAGCGGCGGCATTGATTCCTGGCCGTCCAGCAGGAATCGAAACTGGTGACCCTTCGCGTGAATTTCCAGCGTGTACCATTGGTTGGATTCAATGTTGATGGTCAGGCCAACCGGCGGCTGCCGCTGACCGTTGAGGAACGAGTAAAACATCATGGAATCCCCTTTGGCGCTCAGGCGGATCACGTGATAATTCTTCTCGTCCAGAATACGAAACGCGACCCCGGCCATCTGTTCCGTCTCGCCTCCGACCATCTTGAGCCGGGTGGTCAGCACGAAATCTCCGTAGATCTCCTCATCATAATACAGCAGCGGAAAGCGTTCATCCGTGCGGTTGGTGCTGAGCTGTGCCACCACCGGCCGGAACGACGTGATTGGCGCGGTGGGTGAGAGGCGTTCGAGTTGGGATGGGATGTCGTCCTCTACGATCTCCCACTTGGCAGGCCCTCCGCCGCCAAGCACAGATTGTTTCCAGCCTGGCGGAAGGGAACTCACTGTCAGGAGATTGAAATCAAAAACCTTCGCCGCCGCCGATAGTGTGACAGTCGCAGTGAACAGAATCGCCAGAATCAAGAATCGCATCGCCCGGCCAGCCTACCAGAAGCCCGGACGGGGACAAGCCGACAAACCGCAGGTGGAATTGCGAGGCGGACCGTATCACCGCCACGCCGAATTTAGCTTCCAGGTCGTGACCTGCGTCGACTTGACGCCTTCGCCGGCCTTGAGCTGAAGTCCGTTAGAATCGGGCTTGGGCAGTACCAGCGTGGTCAACACGGTTTCGCCGTCGTTGATGAAGATCTCAATCGAAGACGTATCAACAAACGCGTGAACGCGAACACCGCCCTTGATGCGGCGAACCGGAGCCGTGAACACCGACGGAAAACGGTCGCTGAAATCCACGACGCCCGACTGCGTGCGATCAAGCGTCACCGTTTCCGATGCCAGATCAAAGCGCAGCACGGTCCCCTCGCCGTCGCCGCGACAAAACTCCAATGAAAATACGGCGTCCTTCGACGCCCTGATGTCCGCGACCAGTTCGTAGGTCTGCCCGAGGTTTCCGAAATTGTTCTCCAGCGTGGAATTTTCTCCGGAACTTTCGTACGAGAATTGGCCGCCGGAATCGGCGACGCGCAGTTTCTCCAACTCAACCACAGGTTGCTGGAGCAGCCGCCAGTCACCGTCCACTTTCCGGAGCGACAGGGTGCGCGGAATCGACATCGCGCTGCGCCACGGCGTCGTCGGGACGTCATTCGCGTACTCCCAGTTGCTCATCCAGCCGAGCCAGAGGCGACGCCCGTCGCTCTCCGGAACGTCCGCCCAGGAAACCGCTGCGTAAAAATCCTTCGCGTAGTCAACCCAGTGAACGGCCGTCGGATCGTTGTCATCGGACTTGAATTCACGACCATCAAACTCACCCACAAAATACTGGCAGCCCGAACCGCCCGCGACACTTTCCCCGCCGATGTTCACGATCAACACCCACTTCGACCGGTCGCTGCCCTCGATCGCGACCTGGAACAGGTCCGGACATTCCCAGATGCCCTTCACCGATCCGGCCGGACCAAACTCGCTGAGCAACGTCCAGTCCTTCAAATTCGGTGAGCCGTAGAAACGCACCTTGCGATCCGTAGGCATGGAGACGGTCATCACCCACTGACCAGTCCGTTCGTCCCACATGACCTTCGGATCGCGGAAATCCTTCAACCCGATGTCGAGCACAGGATTACCCTCGTACTTTGTCCAAGTTCGGCCACGATCATTGCTGAAGGCGATCTGCTGATTCTGCAACGGCTTCTCCGAGTAGTGGCCCGTGTAAATGGCGACGAGTGGCGCCTTGCCGTCCTTGCCGAAGCCACTCGTATTCTTCCAATCCACCACCGCGCTTCCGGAGAAAATCATCACTCCGTTCTCCTCCGCAAGTGCCAGCGGGAGGTGCTCCCAATGCACCAGATCCGGACTCACCGCGTGACCCCAGCTCATATGGCCCCACTTGTCCCCAAACGGATTGTATTGGTAGAACAAGTGGTATTCGCCATCGTAGTAAACCATCCCGTTCGGATCGTTCATCCAGTTGATCGCCGGCGTGAAATGAAACTGGGGACGGTGGAGTTCCTGGTAGGCGGCAGGTTGAGCTGTGACACTCGGGGACCAACACGTGGCCAGCAGTACAGCGACCAGACAAAGCGACTTGTGGAACGATTTCATGGCGATAGGAGCGAAGTTGATCAGAGATCCCAAATGCCGTCACGTTCGATCTAACCTATGCGTCGGCCGTTGCGGACCGCCAACATCCACCTCAAACAGTTTTTGTGCGATCAATCGCCCAGCCTGATTTGAAGGCGGTTGCACCGGTCTACATTGGTGTCCATTCGTCGTTGAACTGAATCGCTCCGCTACCACGGATCCAGCCCCAGTTCGCTCAACACCACCGGCTTTCGACGCGGTCCCCAGTCGCCGGGGGCTTCATCAAACGCGCCGGGAATCGTTTCACCGCAGAATTTGCAGGCGCCATTCTTCAGATTCCATTCGCCCAATCGAAACCTGTCACGCTCAACCAGAAGTTTGCCGCAGCGCGGACACCAGGTGCTGCCGTGATCCGAATCGTGAACGTTGCCGGTGTACACAAACTTCAACCCCTTGCTCAGAGCAATCTCTCGCGCGCGAATCAACGAATTCACGGGCGTCGGCGGTTTGTCCGTCATCTTGAAATCCGGGTGGAACGCGGTGAAATGCCAGGGGATGGAGGGCCCCAGGTTTTCCGCAATCCACTCCGCCGCCGAATTGATCTCCGCGTCGCCATCGTTTTCACCCGGAATCAGCAGGGTCGTGATCTCAAACCAGACATCGGTTTCGTTTTTCAGATACTTCAACGTATCGAGGACCGGCTGCAACTGGCCGAAACAAATCTTGTGATAGAACGCCTCGGTGAACGCTTTCAAATCGACGTTCGCAGCGTCCATGTGTCGGTAGAATTCAGGTCGCGCTTCATCCGTGATGTAGCCGGCGGTCACAGCCACAGCCTTGATCCCGAGCTCGCAGCACGCGTCGGCGATGTCGATGGCATACTCGGCGAAGATCACGGGATCGTTGTAGGTGAACGCGACGGACCGGCAGCCAAGTTTTTTCGCCGCGCGCGCAATCTTTTCCGGCGGTGCGAAGTCCGTCAGCCGGTCCATCTCACGTGACTTGCTGATGTCCCAGTTCTGGCAGAAGCGACATCCCAGATTGCAGCCGGCGGTGCCGAAGGAAAGAATGCTCGTGCCCGGCAGGAAATGGTTCAACGGTTTCTTCTCGATCGGGTCGATGCAGAACCCGGAACTGCGTCCGTATGTCGTGAGCACCATCTCGTTCCCGAGGTTCTGGCGGACGAAACAAAACCCGCGCTGACCGTCCTTTAGTTTGCAGAATCGCGGGCAGAGTTCGCACTCGATCCGACCGTCGGCCAGCGGTTTCCACCAACGGCCCGGATGATTTTGTTGAACAGGAGCAACCATGCCTTAATCCTCCTTGAATTTCTCGACTTCGAATCGTTCAAAACTCATCGGTTCACGCGGATCGATATGAGCCTTCTTGCACGTCTCTTCAATTTGTTTGTCCACCGTGTCCAGTCCCGCGACTTCCGGAAGCATCAGACCGCGCCGTCCATCGGGTGTTGTGATGATCACACCGAATCGGTGAGGATCCAGATCCGCTCGCGATACCACCGGTATCGCCGGGTAAAGCACGCTGACTTCATAACGCAGGTCGTCGAGTTCATCGACATAGACGGGTTCGAAACGCGAATCGCTGAACGCCGATGAAAGCGCCACGGCCCGGGTCTCTTCGATCAGATTTTCGTGCCGGGGTTTGATCGAACCGCGGCAACCGCGGAGCTCCCCGCTGCGTCGGCGAATCGTCACGAAGACGCCGGCCGGTTGCCTCAAGAAATCGTTGACCGGCCGATGCACCGGCCCGTTTCTTCGCCCCAGTTTGCCTTCCACCGCACTCCGCGCGACCTCGGGCAGGCAGCTCCCGTCGCCGACGCGCGCCTCGCTTGCGTCAAACAATCGTGCAACGCAATAACCGACGCCGAATGGCCCTTCATAGCTGAGCACCTCGTGATTCTGAGAGGACATTTCAACGGCGTTGACGGCGATCAACGTTGAATCCACGACATCTTCCGAGGCCAGTTCCTGAAGATCCGGATCGATCAATGACAGCGTCGCGTAGTCACCCGTCCGGACTCGTTCGACGAACGCTTCATCAAACTCTTTTGCACGCGGTTGATACCCGCACGGAGCGTCGGGAAGCAGACTGTGGCTCATGTCGCCGCTCGCAATGACCACCGTCCGACGCCCACAGTTCTGGATCGCCTCTCGTATCGCGTCACCGGCTTTCTCCCGACTGTTCCCGCCGAATTCGCTCAACCCCAAAACTGCCGTCGGCCCGTCCCAGCCTGATCGCGTCAGAAAATACAGGGGCACAAACGCTCCATGATCGACCGGCCGTTCCGCGATTTTCCACGTCTGCAAACCGTGCCGCCGGAAAGTCTTCGCCATTTCGAAGGCAACCGGCCGGTCGTTCTTCAGCTGAATCTTGGCACCCGGTTGACCGAAGCGGCTCATGTCACCTCGCAGATACGTCCCCGAACATAGACCATAGTGAACCGGCCGACGCGGTGCATGCGGAGAAATGACAAAGATCGAATCGGGCCGGCTTTCGACAACCTCCCGCGCCAGCCGCCACATCGCGTCGACGGTGCTTCCGGCGTCGCGTTCGCGGCCTTTGCCCACTTCGGGAATCAACACCGGCGCATGCGGCATCAGCACCGCAGTCGTTATTCCGATTGTTTGTGAGGCTTTCACGCAATGTCAGTGTCCACCCGGGGATCACCCATCGGCTTAGCATAATTTGGCGGAAAACAAACGCTATTGTTTTGGACATTTGGAAAGCGGGCACATTTTGATCCAGCCGCCCGACGCTTCGCGAGGAGTGGGGCATCGGAGGTGCGCGACAGCGTCTAGACTGCGCGTGTCTTCAGCACCGCTTTTCACGGGCCGGTTAGACTGTCGGCCAAAGACCCTCCAGAGGTATGCAATCGATGGTAGTGCGAAGCCCACCCCTACTCCGAATCCTTCATCCGCCAGTGCTCGTCAAAGAATCCGGCGGCGGCGATCTTGCCCGGATACCGGGCGTTGACCGGCGTATCGATTTCGATGACCGCCCAGTCGGGAAGCTTCGGCACCTGCCGCGCGTTGTTCAGGTAATCGTATTCGCGGAAGGTAAATCCGCTGTTCAAGACCACGTAGCGATTTGGACTGAGCGGATTCGGGTGAATCAACGAAACGACATGATGCGCGGCGTCGAAAACGTCCTTGCCGGCGTGAACGTTTTCCGCAAGCCAGGCAACCGGAAAAACGTCGTTCATCTGCTTCAGGACCTGGTTGCTCTGCGGATCGCCGAACAGCACGAGATTGCTTTTCAGCATTTGGTCGCGCGATACGTCCACATCGTTCACCACCACCGCGTCGCCCCGGAACTGTTGTCGCCAGTGAGTGATTGCATGTTCCAATTCAGCGTTCGCCCAGGCACCAACTTTTTCATTCAACGGTTTGCCCGTCGGCCGGACGAAAATAAAGCTGTCCATGAACGCGTCGTCGATCGGCCCCTGCAAGCCCGGTCGTTTTCTTCCGGCGACGTCTTTGCCCGGATCGTACGTTTCCCATTTGCCATCCGTCTTGCTGAAGCTCGATTTCCAGGAGCGATCCGACATCACCGGCGATCCGGCGATCACCTGCCCGTCGAGTTCCACCCGCGGAATCCGCGTGGCGTCCAACGGACACAAACCGGACGGCATGTCGATTGTCAGATAAGTCACGTTCGTCGTGTCGATGCGAACAAGGTTGTCGTCCACGATGCGCGCATTCACCCGCGCGCGTTCCCAGTGTTCTTCCAAACCATCGACCGTGATCCAGTTCTGTTTGTTGTAACGCAACGTCCAGGTGGTGAACTTCACTTCACGCGGCAACGGATCGCGACCTTTCGCGGCGATGGCGTCGATCCGTTGATTGATGGCGACTTTCGACGCGTCGTCGTACTTGTGACCCATGCCCGCACCGATGATATGTTCGAGCGTCAGCCCCTCCTCTTTCATCGCGCGTTCCATCGCCCGGGCGGCCTGCATCTGGCGGTCAATCTCGCCGCTGTAGGCCACGGTCGGGCAGTTGAACAGGTTCACCGCGTAATCCGTCGCGTCGTAGAGATGCCACAACTTCTTCTCCCACCAGGTCGGCGTCAGCGTTTCATCCTGAAACACTTTTAAAAACTCGGGCGTCTCGGAAAACCCGGCACCCGGCGCAGCGGCGGCCCACTGTCCCGCGTTGTGAACCGCGAACTGCCAGCACGACGCGCCGCCCATCGAAAAGCCGCGGACCACCAGCCGGTTCTCATCAATCGGATACTGCGCCTTTACATTGTCGAGCGCCTCGAACAAATCGACTTCACCGGCAAACTTGTTGGCATTGCAATAGCGACCGTACAGATGGAGCACGAGGGTGTTCGCCGGAGTGAATTCACCGGGACTGGTCTGGCGCTGGTGAACGAAGTCCAGTTCGGTCAGTTTCTCGCCGCGACCATGAAACCAGAAGTCCAGTCGATGCGGCAGCCCGGGGGAAACGACAAACGAATCCGGCACGACCAGTCCGTAGGGTTGAACCGAGCCATCGATTTTTGAGCGGTATCCGCGAACGACCAGACCGGTCGTCTTGGTCCACCTCGCAATGCCATTCTGCAACCAGTTCAACCGTTCGTTGCCCTGCTCCAGCAGCTTCGTCGCAATCGCGATCTGGTTCGTGTTGTAGAACTCATCGTAACGAAGCGCCCAATCGACGGCCTTGTGAAATATCTCAACATCCGGCAACAGCGCGAGCATCGGCGAATTTTCCTCCGCACTCACGGCGAACAAATCGATCGCCGCTTTAAGTTTGTCGGTGCCGGCCCGGAGTTCCGCCTGATCCGCGTCGGGAATCGCAATTCCCGGAGGCGGGACAGGACGAACATTTTCAATGGTGTTGTCGGCGGGTCCGTCGGCAAGCGCCGGAAAACCACACGCCACAGCCAACAGGCACAACGAGAAAAAGCGGAGACGGGAATGCATGAACGTTTGTTAAGTGAACCCGCGCCGCAACGCAAGGATCAAGGCAGGGCTGAATCGGCTCGACGCGAAAGAACAAGCTCGTGCGCCACTCCTGCCATCGGGTGACAGTATTCCACCGGTGCCGAACTCTCCGCCAGGTTCTGCGCCAGCCCTCTGGCGGTTTTCCGGATGGTGGTCTCGAACCTCAAAACGAATTCAACCACCCCTCAGGTTTCCACCCTCGAAAGCTGGACAAGGGGTCCAGCACTCCAAGACGCTCTCGCGACCATGACCGAATCGTGACGGGATCGGTTCCCCTTGTTTACAAAAGCTGTTCTCTCCGGTCTCGCGGGGGCGTTTTCATCTCGTGTGGTTCCAATCAGTCGAGTCTGATCAGCCACCGCCGCTTTATGAAACCCGCTTTCTTGCGCCCGCCGTTTCTGAGTTCGTGACCTCAAAGGGAAGAATCAATACACTACAAGGCATGAGGGGGAGGGACTGGTGGAGGGAGCCCGAAGGGCGACCGGAACCAGTCCCTCCCCTTGGCGTTCGCAAAATGAAACGGACAACATGAGCAGGAGCAAACCATCCAAAGGAACCGATCCCAAGAAACGACGGTTTCTGAGCGCCGAGAAAAAGTTTCAGATCTATCTGGAAGCCCAGAACAGTG
>Ga0209390_10002836_pt1 | contig 29388 bp, 22 predicted proteins | sample BON01_FD_187212 | JGI IMG/M metagenome (GOLD analysis project Ga0209390, IMG submission 187212) | Freshwater microbial communities from Lake Bonney liftoff mats and glacier meltwater in Antarctica - BON-01 (SPAdes) (version 2) | ecosystem: Environmental > Aquatic > Freshwater > Ice > Glacier...
CAAATGCTTAATCACCGTGTTCTTGTTGATCGACAGGATGCGCGCAGTGTCGCGAACACCGCTACTGTTGAGTATCTGCTGCTCTATCTGCTGACCCATGCCTATATTGTTGGCGTTGTAGCGGTAGCAGAGTTGGAAACTTTTCTGGCAGCTATGCCGATTGCAGCGCCAACGCTGGTCGCCGTTGGGGCGGTCGCCGTTCTTGACCGTGTCGGAACTATCGCAATGGGGGCACAGGATCGGATGAGTATGTAGCATGACACCAATATAGCGAAATCAACCCATATAATCCATTACCGTCCGACGAAGCTAAACTAGCTGAATTGATGAAATTAATTTCCTACAAACGAATTGGAACTCCTGAAGATGTAGCCAAAGCAATGGCGTGGTTATCCTCGGATGATTCCGATTACGTCAATGGAGAAACAGTATATGTTGACGGAGGAACGGCTCTCTATTCCGCATTTTCGGATAATGGCTAGTTCTTTTTAAGAAAAAAATTAATCAAAAATAGATGCAATGTAGGGACTCAGCTTTGAGCCACAGTACTGCATCTATTTTTTGTTTTCTTCGTCTACCAATAACTAATCTATTGCTTTCGTTGGGTTGTTAAAGGGTTCTTCTGTGTTTGCGAACAAAAAAGAAACTATTAGAATCATCTTAACGGACTAATACCATGCGTAGGAAAATTCTTTGGCTGTTGCTTCACGGGCTTTGGAGCATTGCTATCCTGTGTAGCTACAAAAGCAATGAAGTAAAAGTTAAAAGTCTAGGATACTCCCTTTAAAGAAAACGACTGTTGTTTCCATTTATAAAGATAGAAATAATAAAATAGGGAGCATTTAAATTATTTCTAGTCAACCTGACGTATAACTTATATGTACTCCCTATAATAACCTTCACAAGTTACCGTATTGCGGACTCTTTCGACACCTCTTTTATTACATTCTTTTTCAACTTTTCGCTTGCGGTAATCACAATTTCAACCCGGCGGTTTTGATCCTGACCACGTTTGGTATCATTGGAAACAATCGGTTGATTTTCACCATATCCTTCGGTTCTCAACCGCGAGCGCGTTACTTTTTTATCCCGGAGATAATCAGCAATGGCTTTTGCCCGTCGCTCAGAGAGAGATACGTTATAGTTTTGCGCACCGACGTTGTCCGTGTGGCCTTCGATCAGAATATCTGTATCGTTATATTCCTTGATAACCTCGGCCAAATTATCAAGATTAGACTGAGTTTCAGCCGTTAGTTTGTAAGAATCAAATCCAAACAACAAACCAGAGTCAAAGGTCATTTTTATACCTTCGCCAATTCGCTCTACCTTTGCATTTTCAACCTTTCGTTCCAGTTCACGAGCTTGTTTGTCCATGTATACGCCAATCAGTGTGCCCGCTGTGCCGCCTATCGCCGCGCCAATGATGGCACCAACGGCGGTATTACCACTCCTGTTACCAATAATAGCACCCATGGCGGCTCCTGCGCCAACTCCAATGATGGCGCCTTTCTCTTGCCTCGACAACCTACTGTTCTTACATCCACTGATACTTATTCCAATCAGTAACAGAAACGTTAGCCCTAATTTCATTATTCTCATAGCACTATTAGTGTTAAAAAAATCAATTTATTACCCATCAAAATATGACAAATCCAACGGTTGCTTGCCATAAATTACTTTTGCGTTGCAGCTGAGAATTAAGATTTGAGTTATTATTTTTTACATCAACTATATTGGTAGCATTTCCTTCGTAGCGAAGGTCGAGGCTAAGATTACCGATATCAAAGCCAACCCCTAGCTGGTAGCCAATGGCCGCCTGTTTGTAGTTATCTTTGACGCTTGTTGCTCCAATTTCATTGAGTGATTCACGAAGTCCACCATTTTCCGACAGTCGAAGTGAAGCTACGGGTCCACCGTTAATGCGTAATACCTCACCGATTCTTATACCGACTAGCACAGGTACATCAAGATTAGTAAATCGCACATCAACTTTTTTCTCACCACTACCTATGCCATCACGATAAACATTAAACTGCCCGCCTTTTTGAGAAAGAAGCAATTCGGGCTGGATGAACAAATTAGTGCCAAATCGAATGAAGGCACCCGCGACAAACCCTGTCAGGCGGGCATCGTTATTCCCAATCCGGACGGTGGGATCGTTGGTGTTAAATACTTCATCACCTTTGAGTGTCGAGAGGTTAGCACCACCTTTAATACCAAATTTAAAGTTTCTATTTTGGGCGAAACCCGTACTCACAAGGCTAAATGAAAATAGAACAAACAGAATTAATTTTTTTGATTTCATATTTAGGGAAAATTAGTACTTCTTTACTTGTTAAAAGAGTTATTCCATCCCCATTATTCTCTATAAAATCTTGTTGGCTGAGTGTTCAATTGAGTGATAGAAAACTAATTGAGTGATAAAATCAATAGTTAGGAGCTTATTTAAAACACGCGTGAGGAACGATAAACTGTATACGTAATTCCACACAATCACCAATTTATACTCCTCTCCTACCCATAATTATCTGGAATAGGATTAGTAGCTACATGAATCAGAATTAATACAAACAACTATGGAAAACACAACTCAACTATCGACCCCCACTCTATCAACCCGAATTTTACAAACGCTTAACGTCCTTGGTTTTGCATTGATGCTATTCATGAACTTTCTGGCCGTCTCTTTACCCCTCAATGGTAAAACTACCGGTGAATTGTCCGTCAAGTACGAAAACCTATTTGTACCCACCGGCGCTACCTTTTCTATTTGGGGTATCATTTATCTGCTGCTGTTACTGTTTAGCATTTACCAGGCAAGCTCCATTTTCTCTTCCGAACCCAATAAACCCTCAACAGTCGTCACTCAATTGAGTGTATGGTACTTGGTTAGCTCTCTGCTGAACGCGTTATGGATCGTGGCATGGCATTATGAGTTTGTACCTATTTCGGTGGCCATCATGCTACTACTATTGGCAAGTCTGATTGTGATTAATTTGGAAATAGCCAAAGTTTCCGGTCAACTTTCCGGCGGCGTCAACTTACTGGTCAAATCATCTTTCGGAATTTACCTGGGTTGGATTTGCGTTGCCACGATTGCCAATATCACCGCCTGGCTGACCGCAATCGGTTGGACTGGTGGTTTTGAGCAGGATACCTGGACGGTCATTATACTATTTATCGGAGGAGTGATCGGCTTATTTGCGGCTATCAAGCTCAATAATGGCTTTATCTCACTGGCATTGATATGGGCATTGGGGGGCATTGTTTTAAAAAGACTAGATAGTGATCCAATCTATTATTCAATTATTGCGATAGCCGGGGTATTTATCTTCATCCATACGATTAACGCATTGGTGAGACTGTATAGAATGAACAAGGAGAAATTCGTTGAAAAAGAATCGTTACAAGAGGTTTAGTAAACCGGACAGGCCGTGGCTGATCGACTCCTTTTTCGCTTAATTCTTACTTTCTGAGATTTATAGGAGGGCTTTTTATTCTTTTCTTTTGGCTTAGTAACTTCGGAGTACGCGAGTAGCTTAAAATCATACTCCGGAATAAAGTAGTCTTCTTGATATTCTGCCACTGGCAACGGCAGGTAATGACGCCCGGGAAAGTGCAAGGTATCGTATTCATAATCGTACAGGAAGATGGTAACAAATCCGTCACGGCTGTACTTAATTCCAATATCGGAAAAAGAAAGATTCTCACTATTGGAAGCCATGGCCCGTTTTAATTCCTTATGATTATCCTTCACAAGGAGGCTCATATTAAACTGAAATACCCGGTGGTTGGAATCTAATTCCATGGCTACCCCGAGATAATATTTGGCGTTGTCGGTATTACCCTGCCCTGCGGACAGCACTCCCAGATTATTGATGGCGCTTTTATCCTGGTAAATCTGGTAGCTGAGTTTAGCTTTATCATATTTTTCCCAGCTCTTATAAATGTTACCCACATTAACATTATAGAATTTTTTAGAAGGGTCTAATTCCAGCGCTTCATTAAAGTCATCGAAGGCGGTTTGAAAAAACGCGTCGGCTTCTAGTTTTTGGTTACGCTGCTGCAAACGATTACCATGATACGCATTCACAATCCCAAGATTATTTCTTAAATAAGGAATTGTTGGGTTAGCCGTTACAAGGCTATCAAATAACACCTTAGCCTGATTGAGCTGGTCGTTTTCTACCATGACTACCCCCCAGCCATTTTGAGCCTTAATGTTCTCTGGATTTACACCAATCGCTTTTCTAAAAACTTCATAGCTTTTGGTATACATGCCAAAATGCAACAGAAGATTACCGTAGTTACTCCACATTTTGTCGTTGGTCTTTTCATAGTTCAGAGCGCGGCTAAGGTATTGGCCGGCCTGGGGAAAGCTTTTTATATCAATCATAATACTACTCAAACCAGCCAAGGCCTCGTATCGGGTACCATCCAATTGTATTGCTGTCTCAAAATCTGGTAACGCGGCAGCAGCTTGCTTCGTATAATACTTTGAAAACGCCCGGCACACAAAAATATCAGCAAGCGTTTTGTCTTCGTTGTTAAATAAAGATGCCGATTTACTAAAATCCTTCAAGGCCTGTTGGTACTTACCATCGCCGTATTGAGTAATACCCCTCCCCAGCCAAGCCGATTGGTAGGTACTATCGGCATTCAGTATCCTGTTATACAGCACCTTTGCTTTTTGATATTGGTGCTGCGTTACTAATACGTTGGCCTGCCCACAAATGGCAACAGGACTATCCTTAATCATGGAAGAAGCTAATTGATAGTAACGAAGGGCTTCGGTAAATTGGGATAAACCGTAGTAGGTATGCCCAAGGCCCAAGAACGCATCCTTCCGGAAAGTCCGATCCCCTTCTTCCAGATACTCTTCAAAAACAACCTGAGCTTCCTGAAAACGTTTGAGATCTACTAACGCATTAGCGTACCTGATTTGTGCCTTTGGGTGCCTCTTAGCTACCTTGCCAAAATCACTGACAGCTCTTTTTGACTCCTTGATTTTCATCAGAACATCCCCTCTTAGCAGTCGATAAGCTATACCGTTATCGTCCTGCCTGATCGCAGTATTCAATTCAGTTACCGATTCTTCATATTGTTGATTTAGTTTATAAAGCAGACCTACGTTATAGTTCCACTTACCTTTCAAACTACCATGGGTGAGGGTTTGGCTTAACTCCAAAGCCTGATGTACTTTTCCTGACTTCCCGTAGGCTACCAAGGCATTCATATTGGATGATTTACTTACTGCCGAGTTAGCTAAAATCGAAATAGCATCATCGTACTTTTCATTCAGAAGATACACTAGCCCCAGATAGTAAGTACTTTGGCTATCCAATGAATCAATCGAACGTAGTAACCGTAGTCCTTTACTATAATTACCGGAAAGTATATTCAGAACAGCCTCGTTGTTGAGTTTTTGGATTGAATCAGAAGGGTTGTAGTTTTCCTTATGATAAATTTGGTGTGATTTTTGAAGTTCTATTAAATCTCTTCGGTATTCAACCGAACTGATAATCAAGGAGTTATTTTCTTCAAACGATTGATTAAATTGAGATAAGACTTTTTCAAATAACACTTGACAAGATTTGAAGTCTTGAGCAAGCGCACACTCCCCTACCAACTGCAAAAGCAGGAGTATAATGATGAGAGAGTTCTTTTTTATCATAACGAATGCCTTATTCTTCTATTAGGAGTGGTTTGAAGCTAGCAGAAACTTGGCAGAATTTCAAATAATGCCCCCAATAAGGATTCACGTATTGTTTTACAACGAATTAAGGGTTGCTATCTGTCTAAGTAGGTTCAAAAAACACTATTTATTGAGTGTCTGCTAGAGTTAACATCCCTTGGGTATTCACCAAAGGATGTTAACATTTTTCGTCAACTAAGCTAAAACAGTCTTGATTTCGGTTTTACCTAGTACCTCATAATCCTGCCCAAAAACCTCAATGGTAACCGATGAACTCGATGAGTTTTCAACAATTACGACATCATGATTAACCGAAACCGTGATCGTAATACCCCTAAACCCAATCCGAAAAGAATAGGACTTCCACTCGGTGGGGATGAAGGGATTTAATACTATCCTACCATCTCGTACCCTTTGCCCCGCAAATCCTTTTACCACGCTCATCCAAGTACCTGCCATGGAGGTAATGTGTAAACCATCTTCGGTATCATTATTGTAATCATCAAGATCAAGCCGGGCCGTACGCAGGTACATCTCGTAGGCTTTTTCGTTTCTACCTAGTTTTGCCGCCAAGATTGAATGCACGCAAGGAGACAGAGATGACTCATGCACCGTCATTGGTTCGTAAAAGTCGAAATTTCGCTGCAACGTAGCTGCGTCAAAATCATCTTCGAAGAAATAGAGCCCTTGCAAGACGTCAGCTTGTTTTATAAAACAAGACCTCAATATTCGATCCCAGGACCATTTCTGGTTAATGGGGCGATGTTCTTTGATCTGATCAACGGTTAGAAGTTCTTTATCCAGAAAACCTTCTTGCTGCAACAATACCTTTCTTTTTTCGTCATACGGAAAATGCATATTTTCAATGATATGCTGCCAGGCTGTCATTTCGTTTTCCGAATCAAAATTGGTGACGGCAAAGATTGTATCAGCTTTCCCGCCTGCTTTCACCGTCTCAATCGCTTCCAGAGTATACCGGAGGGTCCAGCTAGCTATATAATTTGTGTACCAATTATTGTTTACGTTATTCTCGTATTCATTTGGACCAGTTACCCCCAGCATTACATACTGATTCTTGGCTTCTGACCAATTAACGCGTTGCTTCCAGAACCTAGAAATACCAATCAAGACTTCAAGCCCGTACTCTGAAAGATACGCGTCGTCACCCGTATACCGGATATAATCATAAATAGCGTAGGCAATTGCCCCGTTTCGGTGAATTTCCTCGAAGGTAATCTCCCATTCGTTATGGCATTCCTCCCCGTTCATCGTTACCATCGGGTAGAGCGCTGCTCCGCCCGTAAACCCAAGTTTTTCGGCGTTCTCGATGGCTTTACCCAATTGCCGATGACGGTATATCAACAGATTTCGGGCTACTTTTGAATCAGAGGTTGAAAGGTAAAAAGGAATGCAGTAGGCTTCCGTATCCCAATAGGTACTTCCACCGTATTTTTCTCCCGTAAAGCCCTTAGGACCAATGTTTAGTCGTTGATCTTCCCCCGTGTATGTTTGTTGCAAGTGAAAGATATTAAAGCGGATACCTTGTTGAGCTACGCTATCCCCTTCTATCTGAATATCGCTATTTTTCCATTTGGCTGCCCAAGCTTTTTCCTGCTCTTCCAGCATGACAGCAAATCCCTTAGAAGTGACTCTATCAAGACATTTTTTCGCTTCCTCAGCGAGTACCGTATCCTCATAATTTGTGGATGAAAGGTTTACTCCAAATTTGAAAATATCCAGTACATCATCCTGACTAACAGACACCTGAGTCTTACCAGCTACATACTTTTCACCGCGTACGGGTTGAGATTGAAAATCAATACTTTGTCCGTTCAAAGCTAAATCAAATCGCATTCCGGTAGCTACTTGAAATTGTTCTACCCCGTAAAGATTTGGCTTGGTTTCTAAAACTAATACGCCCTCTGCAAACGAAGTTTCTTTCTTGACTTCGTCCCAAAATGATTCATCATAATTAGAGTCCCGGTTTCGGATATTCCCATCAAGGTAGGGCGTAATGGCTAGTACCCCATCAAAATTGAGGGGTACGAGTGTAAACTTTATGGCTCCCGACTCATCATCGACCATGCTACAAAAACGCTGACTTATAATTTTCAGACGCTTTCCGGACGGCATTACAACCGTGCATTCTCTTTCTAACACCCCTCGCTTCATGTCTAGCACCCGCCGAAACGACTCAATAGTGCAGGTATGAAGATCGAGCTTTTCGTCTTCAATTTCAATATCAATACCTACCCAATTACAGGCGTTCAATACCTTCGCAAAATAGTTAGGGTACCCATTCTTCCACCAACCAACCCTTGTTTTATCCGGAAAATACACACCCGCCACGTAATTGCCGAGTAGGCTCTTACCTGAATACCCCTCTTCAAAGTTACCTCTTTGCCCCATTCGCCCGTTGCCGAGGCTCATCAAACTTTCCGTAATTTCGTTGTAGTCAGGATGAAAAGTATCTTCCACGATACACCATTCATCCTGAGTAATATAATTTTTCATCTATTTATCTTTACTGAGAGGTAATTGATTTGTGGCTTTCTTAGGAAAATAACGCTTTAACGGCGGGAAGATCAAGGCCCTTGAAATTAGCAATAACGATATCAGCCTCAGTCAATACGGCCGGTTCTCCTACCCCAACTGCTACCATACCACCTGCTTTCGCCGCCTGTACACCGGCTACGGCATCCTCAAATACAACACAATCATCCGGCTCTACTCCCAGGTCTTTTGCCCCAATCAGAAATATTTCGGGATCAGGTTTACCTTTGGTAATTCGATTACCGTCAACAATCGTTTCAAAGTAGTGCAGCATATCAATTTGTTCCAGAATTAAACGGGCATTCTTACTCGCTGAACCTAGTCCAATTTTCATACCAGCTTGCTGTAAAGAATCCAGGAAAACTTTTACACCCGGAAGTACCTCACTGGGGGTCATTTCTTGGCACAAGGTAAGGTAGTGGGCATTTTTCTCGGTAGCTAGTTTAGTTTTTGTATCCTCATTTAACTCTATATTTCCGATCCCTAGAATGATATCTAGAGACTCCATCCGGCCGATGCCTTTCAATTGTTCGTTTTCGGCTTCTGACAAATCAAAACCAAGCTGATTTGCTAATTTTCGCCAGGCTATATAATGGTATTTTGCGGTATCCACGATGACACCATCCAAATCAAAAAGACACGCTTTTAATTGTGACATGGGGGTTAATTATTGTGAGTTTTGCCACAAAAATAAGAAATGCAGCTAATTAGGTGTTCAATCCTGACAATTAAGACTATTAAAAATCGTAATAAACAAAAAAACGAGCTTGAGCTATCAGATAGTCCAGCTCCCTAATTAAGTAAAAAAATAACTTCTTCTAGTTCCCCAATTCAAACATATAAGCAGTTTGGGCGGCTAACGTTAAAGGTACATCAAGCGAAACTTTCTGACCCGTTACCACGTCCAAGGCTTTTGAGAAAGTGGCAGTACGTTTTTTAAATCGGTCCATAGGTAAGGTCTTGGCTGAGTTATTTGAATTCATGACAACCATCACTGTCTTGCTCTGATTATACCTAAAATACACATACACGCCATCCATGGGTAGGTATTGCATTAGCTTTCCGCTGTGCAAAGCCGGATTATTTTTTCTGTATGTGGCTATCTTTTTCACAAAATCAAAGGCATCGTTCTCCGTCGTTGTTCTGCCGGCCTCTACGAATTTATTTTGACTGTCGCCCGGAAATCCACCCGGAAAATCGCGTCTCACCTCGGCATCCGAAGGGTTCTTGAAGTTTTTCATCAGAATTTCGGTTCCGTAGTACAGCTGAGGAATTCCACGGGTTGAAAGCAGCCAAAGTACACCCATTTTGTATTTGTTAATATTTTCCTGCACCACCGAAAGATACCGATCCATATCGTGGTTGTCCAGGAAAACAACATTTTTGGAAGGGTCAGTATACAGGTAGTCTTGGCCCAAAACCTGATACACGCGCTGAATACCATCATTCCAACCAGGATTTTGGTTTAAGGCATCGGTTATTGCAAACTGCAATTGAAAATCGCAGGCACCGGGAAGATTGCTTTTAAAAGGTACATTCAGGTTATTTTCCTGAAAATACGCCTGATTAGGTACACTATTCACCCAATTTTCGCCAAAAATATGCAGCTTCGGAAACTCTTCCAGTAAAGCAGAATTACACCGATTCATGAATTCCAGATTGTTATACATGTAGGTATCAATGCGCCAAGCATCAATGCCAAAATATTCAACCGTCCAGATGGCATGCTGAATGAGGTAGTTGGCAACGAATTGATTATCCTGGTTGAGGTCGGGCAAAAAAGGCACAAACCAGCCATCGGAAGTTACTTTTCTGTCTATTTCGGAAGCATAGGGGTCTACCAATGGTTGATCCTTGTAGGATGTGTTAGTGTAGGTGGGCCATTGGTGCAACCAATCTTTTGCGGGTAGATCTTTAACGAGCCAATGGTTTATACCAACGTGGTTGTATACGGCATCCTGAATAATCTTGATGCCCTTGGCGTGCGATGCTTCCACCAGTTTCTTGTAAGCGTCATTACCACCTAACCGTTTGTCAACCTGATAATGCTCGGTAAAACCATAGCCATGATACGCGCTGCGTTTCACACCTCCCTCGTCGGTAAGGGGTTGATTATTTTCCAGTACGGGGTTCAACCAAAGGGCGGTTACCCCCAACTCCTTGAAATAATCTAAATGGTTGATCACCCCTTGGAGATCACCTCCGTGCCGTAAAAATGGATTCTTTCGGTCCGATTCGGTATCGACCATATCAGAAAATTTATCGTTGGCAGGATCGCCGTTAGAAAAGCGATCTGGTAGCAATAGGTAAATAAAATCTGACTGGTCCACCCCTTGGGCTTTGGTAAAGCTGGATCTTGGGCGTAATTCATAGGTGTAGGCCTTGGTAAGTCGTTCTACCGAGGTTCTCCGCCGACTCTTACGAACCGTAATTTCTTTATACAGCTGAATGGAAAACGATCCTGGCTTGCAGTCAGGAGCTATTACCAAATCAATAAATAGGTAGTTGGGGTTTTCTACTTTGGAGACTCGGTCGATTTTTACGCCGGGGTAGTTTATTTCTACTTTACACTCGGCCAAATTATTTCCGTGAAGTATTAGCTGCAACCGTGGGTCCTTCATTCCTACCCACCAATTAAGTGGCTCCACTCTTTCAAGGTCAATCCCCTGAGAAAACGCCGGTGTGAAATGACAAAATAAGGCAACTATTGAAAAGAAGGTGAGCCTAAAAAGTGATTTATGCATATCTGAGTAGGTAATAATTGAAGATCAAATAAACACAATAAGCCTATTTTTTCATAAATATTTACTGTTTACATTTGATTTTCGAACAACTAATTCCATGCGGAATATAGCCTTCCTTGTACTTCTTTCACTTTTTATCGCTTTTTTGGGGACCTGTTCAAAAAAGGATAATGCTAAAACTATGAATTCAACACCTACCACAAATAATAAGCTTGTTGTGTACCAGATTTTTACCAGATTGTTCGGCAATCAAAACTCCACAAATAAATTTAATGGTTCAATTAAAGAAAATGGAGTTGGCAAGTTTAACGACATAACAACTAGGGCACTCAAAGGTCTGAAAGATTTTGGCGTCACCCACGTATGGTACACGGGGGTGATCGAACACGCCACGATGACGGACTATTCGGAGTTTGGAATTGAAAATGACCATCCCTCCATTGTAAAAGGCCGAGCTGGTTCACCTTATGCTATCAAAGATTATTATGACGTTGACCCTGACCTGGCCGTAGACGTCAAGAACCGGATGCAAGAGTTTCAGAAGTTAGTTGACCGCACTCATGCCGAGGGACTTAAAGTCGTCATTGATTTTGTACCAAACCACGTATCGCGTCAATACAAATCCGATAAAAAGCCAGAGGGAGTAAAAGATTTTGGCGAAGCGGATGATCTCTCGGTTATTTTTGATCCTCAAAATAATTTTTACTACCTACCCAACCAGTCTTTTGAAGTACCCGAAGGCACCAATCCACCCGTTGCTTTCACCAAGCCTTACCAGGAATTCCCCGCCAAAGCTACCGGCAATGATGTTTTTAATGCCAAGCCTACGATTAATGATTGGTACGAAACCATTAAATTAAACTACGGCGTTGACTACCCGAACGGAAGAGCAACGCACTTTGATCCGATACCCTCAACCTGGTTAAAAATGCGGGATATCCTTGCGTTTTGGGCAGATAAGGGTGTCGACGCATTTCGATGTGATATGGCCGAGATGGTACCCGTCGAGTTTTGGGGGTGGGTAATTCCCGAGATTCAGAAATCATATCCCGAAGTAGTATTCATTGCCGAAATTTATAATCCAAACGAGTACGTCAATTACATAAAGCAGGGAAAATTCGCCTATTTATACGACAAGGTAGGTTTATACGACGCCCTACGCCGACTTATGGAAGGTCACGGTTCAGCGGAGGATATAACCAAAGTATGGCAAAATGAGTCGGGTACGATTTCGGAACACATGCTCCGGTTCCTGGAAAACCACGATGAACAACGTATAGCCTCCGATTTTTTTGCCAAAGATCCTTTCGTAGCTATTCCGGCTATGACGTTGAGCGCTACCTTGCATACGGGTCCTTTAATGATTTACTACGGCCAGGAAGTGGGAGTTCACCCTACCAAAGCTGAAGGTTTCCAGGGTAATGATGGTCGAACAACCATTTTCGACTACTGGGGAGTGGAAGAATTTCAAAATTGGGTAAACGGAAGAAAATACGATGGTGATGCCCTTTCTCTCAAGCAAGTGGAGTTAAGAAACTTCTACCAATCCCTTAATCATTTTTCTACCTCAAATCCTGCCATCCATTCCGGGCAATTTTATGATCTTCAATTTTTCAACATTAATGGTCAAAGTCCCAACTACGATAAGACCAGAGTGTATAGCTACCTCCGTTATGTGAAAGATCAGCAATTCTTGTGTGTGTATAATTTTGACCGGGAGCGGACTATTACCACCTCAGTAAGAATTCCATCCCACGCCCTAGTAGACTCCATGGGCCTCGCCCAGGACCAAAATTATCAATTGGCAGAAGTTTTCCCCAGCACTGAGTTTTCGCTTGAAATCCAAGGCAGTAAAATGATTGAAAAAGGGATACCCCTAACCTTGCCACCTACCTCAGTCAAAATTATTCAAATCAAACCTAGATAACTCTATGGCGGTTTCCATTCCTTCTTTTGTTACGAACAAAAAGCCAAAGCTAGATTTTTGGGATATTTGGAATATGAGTTTCGGATTTCTCGGAATTCAATTTGGCTTTGCCCTTCAAAATGCAAATGTCAGCAGGATCTTCGAAACGCTGGGTGCTAACGTGGATGATATACCCATCCTATGGGTGGCGGCTCCGCTTACAGGGCTCATCATTCAACCGATCATCGGGTATTTCAGCGACCGGACTTGGACCCGCTTAGGCCGGAGGCGTCCCTATTTTCTTGTGGGAGCAATACTTGCTTCCCTGGCCCTTTTTGTGATGCCTAATTCTCCTTCCTTGTGGTTTGCCGCCGGAATGCTCTGGATCATGGACGCCTCCATCAATATTACGATGGAGCCATTTCGGGCATTTGTAGGAGACAACTTGCCTTCTGAGCAACGGACGTCTGGTTTTGCCATGCAGAGCTTCTTTATCGGAATAGGAGCTATTGTCGCCTCGTCTTTGCCTTACATTTTCACCAATTGGTTTGGGGTGCCTAATCAGGCCGAGGAAGGAATTATCCCAAATTCGGTTAAATGGTCGTTCTATTTGGGGGGAACCGTTTTTTTGGCCGCTGTGCTCTGGACGGTAATACGTTCTAAGGAATATCCACCCGAGGTGTTAGTTGGGTTTGAAGATGGAGAAGTAGCAAATGAATACAACCCAAAAACAGAACTCAGTAGCGAGGATTATCAGAAAACCGGGAAGTCCCAAATTATAAAAGGTCTGGTAATTGCCGCGGTTGGTGCAGCCATTTCACTATGGTTATCTACGCAGGACCTCAACAAAGAACTCTACGTATTCTCCATAGGTACACTCATTGCTGGGGTACTATTCATGGTTTCAGGGGCTCTACAAAAGCAAGGTTCTTTCAATAATGGCTTCGTGACCATCATGAATGACTTTCAGAACATGCCCACAACGATGAAACAATTAGCGGTAGTCCAATTTTTCTCGTGGTTCGCGCTTTTTGCGATGTGGATTTATATGACACCCGCCGTTACCAGTCATATTTATAATACTACGGATACGACTTCGAAAATTTATAACGATGGAGCGGACTGGGTGGGCCTTTGCATGGGGGTTTATAATGGTATTTCGGCTTTGGTCGCTTTTGGTATTCCCGTTTTGGCCCGATTGACCAGTCGTCGTGTAACCCATTTAATTTGTTTAATAGCTGGTGGACTTAGTTTGCTATCAGTATATTTCATAACGGATCCTACCATGTTGATGGTGTCCATGATCGGGATCGGAATCGCGTGGGCTTCAATTCTGTCGGTTCCTTACGCTATGCTAGCCGGGTCATTACCAGCTGATAAAATGGGATACTACATGGGTGTTTTTAACTTTTTTATTGTTATTCCTCAAATTGTGGCAGCGGCCCTTCTGGGTTTTCTGGTTAAATCGCTTTTTGGCGGAGCACCAATTTTTGCGTTGGTACTCGGTGGAATTTCCATGATCATTGCCGGACTCATGTGTCTTCGTGTAGAAGATAAAGATGATATAAAACTAAATGAGGCGGTGGTCTAAACACCCTAAAAATCTAATCTCAACGACCTATGTTTAATTATTAGTATCAAGCCTGTTACATAATTTGGGTAACTTTTTGGACAATTCTAGTACTATTGGGCTTTTGACCCGAATTTGCCTAAATTAGATATAAGTTGGGCATCTCAGTCAGGCATGATAATTATACTAAGTAGTTACGTTCAATCATTTTCTAGCTACTATTTGGGTTTGGAAATGAAACTTGCATATCCCAACCAGGACGTACCCATATTATGAAAAATTTACCTTCAAGAAAAAAAGGAAGGCTTATTATTGTAGCCTACCGTCTTCCTTTTAAGATTATCCGAGACGATGTAGATCAGGTTTCCCTATTCCAAAATTCCGGTGGACTTGTCTCAGCAGTACTCTCACTCGCTCAGGGTCAAGAAAACGCCAGCTTCGAATTTGAAGATAAAATACAATGGGTGGGCTATACCGACAACAGTAAGGAAGAGCTCGAAGGAGTACCGCTTGAAAATGAAAATTTCAAAGCACATCCGGTGTTTATTTCTCCGGAACTGAACGATAAGTATTACGAGGGCTTTTGTAATGACCTGGTATGGCCATTGTTTCACTACTTCCCTACACTCGCCAAATTTGACAACAGTTCTTTTGAGGCCTACCAGGAGGCCAATATGCTTTTCTATGATGCGTTAGTAAACGTAATCCAACCCGACGACGTTATTTGGATTCATGACTACCAACTCATGTTGCTACCGGATCTAATCCGACAAAAATTCCCGAATAACAAAATTGGTTTCTTCTTTCACATCCCATTTCCTTCGTACGAAATATTTAGATTACTACCTACCATTTGGCGTGAGGCTATTATTGATGGTATCATGGGAGCAGACGTAGTAGGTTTCCATACGAATGACTACGTAGAATACTTCCTAAAAGCAGTTCGAATGGTAGTCGGTCTGGGTAATAAGATGCACTACGTCAATCTTAATAATAGAATTGTGAAAGTGGATGCTTTCCCGATCAGCATTGATTACAAAAAATTTAACGATGCGTATGAGGATCCATTGGTTGTCAAATCCAGAGCAGAAACGAGATCTACCCTCAAGGAAAAAATTATTTTCTCCGTCGATCGACTTGACTACTCCAAAGGATTATTGAATCGACTGAAAGGCTACGAAAGATTCTTAGAAGTCTACGAAGATTGGCATACCAAGGTTTCCTTTGTCATGGTGGTGGTCCCATCCCGTGACCAAATAGAGCAATATCAGCAAATGAAGTCTGAAATTGACCAAACAGTTGGGCGCATTAATGCGAAATATGGTAAAATAAACTGGCAGCCAATCATATACCAATATCGCTCAATGCAATTCGAAGAACTGGTTGGAATGTACTCTGCCGGTGACGTAGCACTGATTACTCCCGTCAGAGACGGAATGAATCTGGTCTGTAAGGAGTACGTCGCCAGTCGAAAAGACCAACAGGGAGTATTAGTGCTTAGCGAGATGGCTGGTGCCGCCGCTGAGCTCGGAGAAGCCCTGATTATAAATCCAACTGATTATCAAGAGATCGCCGATGCTATACTAAAAGGCTTGGAGATGTCGCCGGAAGAACAAGGCAAACGAATGAAGGCAATGCAAAAACGCCTTAGTGAGTATGATGTATTTGCCTGGACTAATGACTTTTTTACCCAAATGATTATGATAGAACAAGAACACGAAAGACTCAGCCACGTTTATTTAACGCCCGAAGATATTACCGATATAAGTGCTAATTACGGCAAAGCCAAAAAGCGTATTTTCTTTTTTGACTATGATGGTACGCTTGTTCCCATTGTCAGAGATCCTTCGGAAGCAATTATAACCAAGGAGGTCAAAGATCTGGTTGCAGACCTGGCCAAAACGGATACCGTGGTCATTATAAGTGGGCGGGACCGTAAGTTCCTTGAAGGGGTCCTGGGTGACTTACCCGTACATCTCGTAGCCGAGCATGGTGCGCTTATCAGAACCAAGGGCCATACCGAGTGGGTTCTGAATCCTGCCTACAAAGAGGATTGGAAAGATAGTATAAGGGCTATTCTTGATTTGTACGTAAAAAGATGCCCCGGTGCTTTTGTGGAAGAGAAAGAAACATCGCTGGCCTGGCACTTCCGGACGGCCGACGATCAGGAGTATGCTTTACGCAGAGCTCAGGAATTAGCATGGCAGCTAAAAAGTTTCATTGAGCCAGAATTGAATCTCCAAATTATCGAGGGAAACATGGTGATCGAGGTAAAGAAAACAGCCTTTAATAAAGGTACTTCGGCCAACGGATTTCTTGAACAAGGTGACTATGATTTCATTTTGGCCATGGGCGATGACACGACCGACGAAGATATGTTTTCTGCATTACCTACTTCAGCCTATACAATTAAGGTTGGCGACGCACTTTCTGTCGCAAAAAAACATATCAAAAACCAATACGCTGTTTTTGAACTGCTTAACTCATTGAAATCCTGAGTAAAAATATGGTACGTATCAGTGGAATAATTCTATTGTTGAGTTATTTTTCAGTCAGTTTTTTTTCTCAGCAAGTCGATCCTGAGAAAGTTTATCAAAAGAAAATGAGCAAAATAAGTTCGGGGACACTCCCCGAACTTATCGTTCGTTTTGCCCAAAGCTTTCAGGGAACTCCCTATGTTGCAAATACCCTCGAAGCCAATGAAGTGGAAGCATTAGTCTGTCGATTTGATGCATTGGACTGCACAACTCTAGTAGATGTTTCTCTCGCAATGGCAATCGCCAAGCAAAAAGGAATGAATTACAACCAATTTCTGGATCGAATGATAAACCTACGCTATCCCGGTGGGGTCATCGATGGATATCCGTCCAGGCTCCATTATTTCGTTTCATGGAAAAACGAACATCAAAAAAATGGATTAATCAAGGATATCACCGAGCAACTAGGGGGGGGGGCCTACCAAAAGAAAATTTATTTCATGAGTGCACATGCTACTCTTTACAAGGGTATCAACTCCCCAGCAGTGCTAGAAAAAATAAAGACTAACGAAGCACTGATCAATCAGGGAAGCTATTATTACCTACCCAAGGAAAAGGTACCTGCCATTGAGTCCAAGCTTCAGGATGGTGACATCATTGGCATAACCTCTACCATCGAAGGCCTTGATTGTAATCACCAGGGTATCATCAAAAAAATAAACAACCGAGCCTACCTCGTGCATGCCTCCACTAGTTTTCATAAAGTGATTACCAGTACCGAACCACTCAGCAAATACCTTAATTCTGTAAAAAAACATACCGGAATTATCGTCATGAGGCTACCTACTACTCTCTAAATGAACATTTTAATGGAAATACAAAACTGGAAAATATTACTTTCAGCCACGCTAATAGGCATTTTTACTGCTTGGGGATTAATAAAAATTTTATCAATTCTATCAAGGAAACCTGATCGTACCATATTGATTAAGATCCGGGAAAGTATAACGCAAGTGCTCTATTTTTTCTTCCCGTCCCTACTCATAACCATTGGACTTGGAGCATTAGGTGATGAGTCGGGAGCAAAAACCTCTATTTTATTCATTGCTAGTAAAATAATGCTTGTGGGCCTTAGTACTTGGCTGGCCATTAGGGTCGTGATCATTTTTGAGAAACTCTTTCTCGGTCAGCTTGACCTTAAAAAGATAAATAATAACCAAGAAAGGAAGCTTTTTACTAAAATTAAATTCATCAAGCGCCTGGTGATCATTTTTATTCTGATTCTCTCCGGGTCATTACTACTACTTAGCTTTGAAGCAGGCCGAAAGTTTGGATTAGGTATTTTAACTTCTGCGGGTATCGTGAGTGTTATCGTTGGTTTTGCGGCCCAAAAGTCAATTGCCAACTTGTTAGCAGGTATCCAAATTGCCTTTACCCAACCCATCAAGATTGAAGATGTTGTAATTGTGGAAGGAGAATGGGGCCGAATTGAAGAAATTAATCTTACCTACGTAGTGGTAGTCATCTGGGATTTAAGGCGAATGGTATTGCCAATTACCTATTTTGTTGAAAAACCCTTTCAGAACTGGACACGAAACGAATCTAATATCATTGGAAGCGCTTTATTCTTTCTTGATTACAAAACTCCCGTAGCTGAGCTAAGAGCTTTTTTAATGAAAATATTGGCGGATAACCCCTTGTGGGATGGCGAAACGGCTGCTTTCCAAGTAACGGATACCAAGGACCAGTACATAGTACTTCGAGCCATCATGTCGGCTAGAAACGCATCTGATGCCTTCGATCTCCGCTGTGAGGTCCGAGAACAAATGATTGAACACATAAGAATCAATCACCCCAGCTCGTTACCTGTATTTCCGGTACAGGCGAGTAGTAATTCTATCTACGGAGATCAAAACTCCTAGAATACTAATAATCTCAACATCAAAAGATTGTATTATCAGTTCTGTTTATTCGGAGTTTGATGATATGGATATGCACCTAACCTAGTAGGATATAAAGTACAAAAAAGCCATCCGAGACTTCGAATGGCTTTCTGACATATATCCACACCATTAAAAGCACAACCCTAGCAGGTTGAACTTTATCTTAAATATTTTTAGCTATATCCATCATCGAAAGCGAATAGTAGACATATTATATTTCATAACTACTAATAATTATCTTATCGTTCATCAAAAGTACCACTATCATTGAAATCTTCCAAATCTTCGTCCTCAAAAGTTTTGGCAGAAAGCCCTTTTTTTATCAAACCTATCTGTCCCGCATGGTAAAGATCATGATGCATTAGGCTGTGAAGCAGGATATAATAAGAAGAATCCCTGCCCGGAATAATATCTTCTAAAAAAACATCATTTTCTTTTTTTTCTAATTCACTGATTAACTCTTCCTGTGAAAGGCTTAGTTCTATCTGTAAAGTTCCCCATTTTAGTTCATCTACAATAGAAAACACTTTCCAGTTTTTCTCTTTGGTCTTTATATCAAAATTAACATCTCCCTGAAGCTTCCTAACCGCAAAAATTCGCCAAGTTGTTACGTGAAAAACTATTTCCGCAATGGTATGACAGTCGGATGTAATCGTTTATCCGCCATTTTGGGTGTAACGCCCCTTAACACTTCTACAAGAAGAGGGGCCGTGCCACGCTTGCTCGCTTTCATAGGTATCATTAAAAAGATCAATTACCCTTAATAGCTCCTCCTTTGTTTGCATTTTAAACGAATGCCTTTGTTTCTGTTCTATAAAAAAACCAAAATATGGGCTTGTTTTGTTTCATCGAAGTCAAATAACACCCAAAATCTACTTCAATTGGGCTAGTATAAATTGACTGTTTCCATCAAGCAGACTTTACGAGTAGGATTATCAACTCCCCTACCCCGTATGATGAAAAACGATTATCCTGAAACCAATCCATTTTTTTTACCTAAATTTCAGTCCTGAACCTTAATTTTAACTTTATGCAACATTGGTACCAATCCAGAAGAAAGTATTTCTTCTTTCCTTTTTTATTACTGCTTTTCGGGGCACTCGCCTTACCGGGCCTCGCTCAAAAGAAAACAAATAAAGTCCCGGTAATCATTTCCAGCCCTTCTCCCCAATACGACAACTCACTGCTCAAAGGCATGCAATGGAGAAGTATTGGCCCCTTTCGGGGAGGACGATCTGTCGCAGTTAGTGGCGTTATCGGGCAACCATACACCTATTATTTTGGTGCGGTGGGTGGTGGAGTATGGAAAACGATCGACGGTGGAAACAACTGGTTCCCCATTTCTGATTCCACCTTTAAGGCTAGTTCTATTGGCGCTATTGCGGTAGCTCCCTCTAACCCCAATATTATTTATGCCGGTACGGGTGAAACCGATATTCGAGGAAACATTTCGATTGGTGATGGAATGTACAAATCTGACGATGCTGGGACTACCTGGAAACATATTGGAATTAAAAAAGCAAATGCAATTGGTGCGATTCAGGTACATCCTACAAATCCTGATTTTGTGTACGTTGCGGCCATGGGGAATATTTTTGGTCCCAATCCTGAAAGGGGTGTTTTTCGCTCAAAGGACGGAGGCAGTACTTGGAAGCAGGTTTTGGCTAAAAATGACAGTACGGGGGCAGTCGACCTGAAAATTGACCCAAATAACCCCAACGTTATTTATGCGACCATGTGGCAGGCTTACCGTAACCACTATTCTATGAGCAGCGGCGGACCCGGCAGCGGAATTTATAAATCTGTGGATGGCGGAGATACCTGGAAATTAATTTCAATGAATCCAGGACTCCCCAAAGGATTACTAGGTAAAATTGGAATCACTATTTCGCCGGTAAATTCCAACCGACTATACGCCATGATCGAAAACAAGGAGAATGGAGGATTGTATAGCTCCGGCGATGCTGGAGCTACCTGGCAATTGGTGAATGGCGCAGCATTCTTGAAGCAAAGACCCTGGTACTATATGAACTTGGCCGCCGATCCAAAAAATGAAAATGGGATCATTGTTTTAAATGTAAATGCCTGGAAGTCGTTTGACGGAGGTAAGACATTTTCAGAAATAAATGTACACCACGGCGATACCCACGATATCTGGATCAACCCGGATAATTCTGACAATTTTATTATTGGTGACGATGGCGGTGGAGAAGTCACTTTCAATGGTGGCTTAAATTTTACCGAACTGGATATCCCGACCGCTCAGTTTTATCACGTGCATACCGATAACGAGTTTCCATACAACGTGTACGGAGCCCAACAGGATAATAGCACGGTTAGAATTGCCAGCCGGACAAGCGGATCCTCAATTACGGATAAGGATTGGTACCCGGTGGCGGGAGGAGAGTCAGGCTATGTGGTAGAAGATCCTCGTAATCCGGATGTAACAATTGGTGGAAGCTACGATGGTTTTCTGAGTATGGAAAATCAGAAAACAGGAGAGAGTAAACTGATCAATGTTTACCCGGAATTTTATATGGGCCACGGGTCAGATACCCGGGAATATCGTTTTCAATGGACATTTCCAATCTTATTCTCGCCCCACGATCCGCAAACGCTTTACGTTACGAGCCAATATGTGCATAAATCGACTGATTACGGTCAAAGTTGGGAGAAATTAAGCCCCGACCTGACCCGTCATGATGCTGCAACGATGGGAGCAAGTGGCGGCCCAATCAGTAAAGATAACACGGGGGTAGAAACCTACGCCACCATTTTTGCTTTTGAAGAGTCTACCCACGAAAAAGGAGTATTCTACGCTGGCTCTGACGATGGGTTACTACATATCAGCAAGGATAACGGCAAGACTTGGGACAATATAACCCCACCAACATCGCTCCTACCCGATTTTGCGATGATGAGCATCGTAGAGGTTTCACCGCACGATCCCGCTACAGTTTACGTCGCGGCCACCCGGTTCAAGCTAAACGATTTGAAGCCCTATCTATTAAAGTCAACAGATTACGGAAAAACCTGGAGGTTGATTACCAAGGGTATCCCAGCTGACCAGTTTACACGGGTCATTAGGGAGGACCCTACCAAGAAAGGATTGCTGTATGCTGGCACTGAGCAAGGTATCTTTACCTCTTTCAACGGTGGAGATTCCTGGCAATCACTTCAATTAAACCTACCCATTACGCCCATTCATGACCTGGTAATACAAGGAAGAGAACATGACATCGTAGTAGCTACCCACGGACGGTCTTTTTGGATTTTAGACGACATAACGCATCTCTACCAATTAAACGACCAAATCGCAAAATCGGAAGCTCACCTTTTCTCGCCTAGCCATAGCTACCGCATGAATGGCAGAAACGCCAAGGAAGAAGTTCCAACCGCTGGCGAAAACGCCCCGAATGGAGTGGTATTGCGTTACTATTTTAAGGACGCCCCCAAGGAAGAGCTAAAAATGCATTTCCTCACGACGCAGGGAGATACCGTTATTTCTTATTCCAGTAAGAAAGACAAAAAGGGTGAGCCTTTGAAAATCGCCAAGGACTTTTATACCGACGAATCATCTACCCGTCCGGGGAATTTATCGACCCAAGCCGGTACAAATATGTTTGTTTGGGATATGCGGTACCCGGATGCTACCCAAGTAGAGGGAACGAATATTATGTGGTCAGGTTCGGTAGTTGGACCAAAGGCAGTACCGGGTACGTACCAGGTCCACCTATATAATGGGAACCAATTGGTCGGAAACGAAAAGTTCGAGATAGTGAAGGATCCTCGTATTTCTACCACCGATGCTGAATTCAAGGAACAATTCGACCTATTGATGAAAATCAACGATAAGCTTTCAGAAACCCACAAGGGAATCAATAAGATAAGAAGTATCCGGAAGCAGGTAGCAGATTACATGTCATCAGTGAAAGATTCTTCAACCACCAAGCGTCTCAAAGACCTTTCGAAACCCATGCTTGATGAGTTTGAAAAAATCGAAAACTCGCTGATGCAACCCAAATCGAAGGCGATGCAAGACGCGTTGAATTTTCCAATTCAATTAAATGACAAACTAGCCGGAGTAAAGACTGTGGTTATGTCAGGAGATGCAAAGCCAACCAAGTCGTCATACGATGCCTACAATGATATTTCTAAAAGAATTGATGTTCATTTGAACAAGCTCAATGAAATAGTTAACAGGGACGTACCAGCCTTTAATCAGGCCGCGCGTCAGTCGGAAATGAAGGTAATTCTGGTAAACTAATAGTACTTCGGCCACCCTCTTGAAGTGGGTGGTCGAACTTTTGCAATACGTAGCATTTTGTAGCCTTGGGGCAGTATTGTATCTTTGTGGTGTCACATATAGCAGAACACTTAAAAAATCATGAAAATAAATAATATTCGTATAGTCACACTGATTACAATTATCCTGGCGGCTGCACTATCAAGATTATTACCTCATCCCTTCAACTTCACTCCGATTGGAGCGATTGCCTTATTTGGGGGGGCACATTTTACCCGGAAGTCATTGGCATTTATAATCCCTTTAGCTGCCATGTTACTGAGCGATACCCTCCTAGGTTTTCACAGTTCGATGTGGGCTGTTTATGCCTCATTCATGCTTACGGTAGGTATTGGAATGGGCTTTTTGCAAAAAATTACGGCAGGCCGGGTATTTGGCAGCGCTATTTTAGCCTCCATTTTATTTTTTCTGATTACTAATTTTGCGGTTTGGTACGGTGCTGGATCCTTTTATCCACGCAACCTCGCTGGATTAGGCGCCTGTTATTTGGCAGGAATTCAGTTTTATCAGCAAGATTTCTTCGGAAATTTATTCTTTAATACCATCATGGGTGATGTTTTCTTTACATCGGTACTCTTTAGTAGCTTTGAGTTATTGAAAAAGAAAGTCACGGCTTTACAGATGGCCTGATAGAATTGGTAAATTCATAAAAAGAGGGAGCAACTTGTGATCACAAGTTGCTCCCTCTTTTTATGAATAAGTAGCGCGTTCAGGCCCTACGAATAAAAATCGCTTTATCCCTAACTTTTTTCTTGGGGCATATTCCTTTCTGCACTTGCAAATTGTAATCGAAAAATTCCAGGGCCCGAGAAATAGAATGATTACGAACCGCCGAAAAAAAAGGACGACGGTTTTTGACGTCAACTAGCCTCACATCAAGTTTGTAAATGGTGCCTTCTGGAAAAAACCAAATTGTCTTGTTGTAACAGCGTATCTTAAATTCAGCCGGAACCCGCTGCCCATCCAATGTAACAAGCGTAGGCCTCTTTGTCCGACGATCAATACACATCTTGGCATAAATATCAAGAAAAATACTCTTGTTAAGTTCCGGCAATTGTTCGACCAAGGAAAGTTGCATACATCCATACTTTTTACCTCGCAAAAACTAAGTTTTTTATTTGTTTATACAAGTATTTTTCGGCTAAAAATACTGTTTTATCGCAGTTCTATACGTATTACAATGAGCCTCCACAATGTCGGAGATCTTAGTTGAGTACCCTCCACCCATGGAAACAACGACGGGTACCTTGTATAAACGACAGGTTTCGAACACAAATTGGTCCCTTAAACGGCACCCTTCTCTCGATACAGACAAATGCCCTAACTTATCGGTTTCCAGGATGTCAACTCCTGAAATATAAAAAGCAAAATCGGGTCGATGTATTCGGAATAGTCCTGGAAGGGTATTCCGCAGGGTATCCAAATATACCTGATCACCGGTTTTGGTGGGTACTTCGATATCAAGGTCAGAGATTTCTTTTCGGAGAGGATAATTATCTTTCCCATGCATCGAAAATGTAAATACTCTCGGTTCATTTTCAAACATGACTGCGGTTCCGTTTCCTTGGTGTACATCAAGGTCAATCACCAAAATTTGCTCGGCTAATTTGTTTTCAAGTAGGTAATTAGCCGCAATTCCTACGTCATTTAACATACAAAAACCTTCCCCCTTGTCGGGAAATGCATGATGAGTGCCACCCGCGACGTTCATGGCCACTCCGTCTTTGATGGCAAAACGACAACAATCAATGGTTCCTTGAGCTATAATGATTTCCCTTCTCACGAGTTGCTCAGAAAGTGGAAAGCCGATGCGCCGAACCATTTTGGCGGAAGTGCTCAAACTCTTTAAACTTTCCCAGTATTCTTTTTGGTGTACTCCCAAAATCCAGCGTTCTTCCAACTCCCCCGGACAGAAGAAATCACCAACGGAGCAACTCCCTTCATGAAGCAATTGCTCGGGAATAAGTTCATATTTTTCCATCGGGAAACGGTGCCCCGCCGGTAGCGGATGAAAATAAATTGGACAATGGGCAATTTTTAGCATTTGCAATTATTACTGGCTTTGGTACAACTTTTTAAGTCTTGTGTGGGTCTAGGTAGTAAACAAGAGTAACTAGCCCCAAAGCAGAATGTTGGCACCGAGGTATGAGAAACTGCTTTTAAGAAAAACGACTCGTTTGCAAACCCTAGATTAAAAAGTTAATTCAAGAGTGGAACACTACCTGAATAATGTTCACCAACTAACAATCGAATTCATCAAATTATCCGTAAAATCTTTTCTACTTTAAATTCGTTCATTTAGTATAGTAATGAACAATGCAACTATGAGATACATCAAAATGATCGGTTTGGCCTGCCTCATTGGCCTTGCGTGTGCGTGCACAAATGATCCGTTAAAAAATTTAACGGTGGAGGAATCACAGGTATTTATCACGAATCGGGATAAGGCTGTTGATTTTAAACAGTATAAAACATTCAGTATCCTTGATTCCGTACTCATTATCGGGAATCAAGGTACGGGGTCATCATTGACCGATTTAGATATTCAATTCCTAACCAAAGTCATCACAAAAATGCAGTCGCTTGGTTATGCCTATGTTAGTCCAAAAGATAAACCTGATGTGGGAATCAATGTAGCTCAGGTTCGAAATAGCTACGTGAATGTGGTCTCTCGCCCTATTTCACCCTACTTGGGAAACTATTGGGGCGGTGGATTTGGTGGGTACGGGTACGGCTATCCCTCCTATTTTAGTTATTACCAAACCCAGGAAAATTATTGGTACCTGGAAATGATTGATTTTAAAAACCCGGATACCCAAAACAATCAGGTGAAAGTAATCTGGAATGCCGAGCTGAAAGGGAGAGGATTATTTGATGGTATTAACGTGGAAACAATGGTAAATTCTGTCTTCGACCAATCATCTTATTTAAAGATAAATTGAGTCTAAATAATAGTGCGGAAATAATCATTTTTTTACAAAAAAAAACTATCATTCAGTTAGTTAGTTAAGATTTAAAATACTCTATGAAATCAATAAAAATATTGCTCCTATATTTAACCATGAGCGCACCACTGTTGGCACAGGAAAAACCTCAACTATATACCATTCCATCTCCATTTGATCGCTACTCTCATTATAATGTTACACTGAGAGCTGGGGCGGCGATTCCAATGGGGCAATTTTCATCGGATTATATCGACAAAGCATCCTTAGATAACTACTCGATTGGTTTGGAGTGGGTACTGCAAAGCCCCATTTCAGTGGGGGCGGAAGTTGGCTATTCATTTTTTACCCAAAAACTTCCCCGGGCTATTTATGAAATTAATGGTCAGGATGTTTCAGCCGTTCAAACCCGCACGATTAGTTTGATACCTATCCAAGGTACGGTGAACTACAATCTGGGCACTCCCAATGTTCCGGTCCGACCCTACGTTCAAGTATCGTTGGGTGCTGCCATGGCGGACTACTCCCTTTACTACGGTAGTCTTGCTACTCAGGAACAAAGCGTAAAGTTTAGCTACGGAGGGGCAGTAGGGACCAAAATTCTATTTAAAAAAGACGGCAGCCTTGGCGCAGACCTAAGGATAAAGTATAATAACACGCCTTTAAAGTTTGATTACATACAAAACGGTGTGAGCCAGCTTAACGCTACGGTTGGTATTTACTACCGTTGGTGGTAAAAGTAAAATTCACGAATGAAACGCCCCAACTTGTCTAGAAATACCTATTTAGTTCTTCTGATTACGACTATTTCCCTTATTGCCTCAGGTACCTGGGCGTGGAATCGTTATGGTCCAAGCCAACATGTAGCGTATGAAATGGAGGCTCAACGCTTTTCACCTATACTAAATCCGGGGCAAAGCACTTCTGCATGTGATTTAAAAATAAATCGATACAAGCAAATTGGTAATGAAGTTCAATTTGAGCTGTATGCCAGCGCCGCCGGACTCGCCCCTTATTCGATTGAAATAAATCAGGGTAGCAAGAATTTTCAATTTGAAAGTATTGCGCACCGGGCCGGGACGTGGCTGACATTACCTAATCTTGAACTAAGCAACGGAAAAGCAAAAATTATCATTAAAAGCAAAAACGATGCTGAATGCCAAGCATCGGGAGAGTTTTTATTTGATGGCAATAAATCCAACGAAATTCTGGCCTCTAACCAATGGATTCGACAAGGAAGTAAAGATACCCACCTAGATATTCGGGTGATTAGCCAAAACCAGAAGCTTTATTTAAAGGATTTTGCAGACTATACGGATGGTCGAACAAAGGTGTACCTCATAGACAACGTGATGGTTTCAGGGTTGGAAGAAGGTATCGAAGTTCAGCCCGGATACCTCTATTCCGTAGTAGCCTGTTGGATCGATGCTCCATATTCTGAATGGTGGAATCACTTGCGCAACCGAACCATCCGGCAGCAAAATATTTGGATTAAGCCTAAAAAAAAGAATCCAGTGAGATCAGGCAGCACGCTTCAAATCATATCTATTCCTGACTGGTTTGCTTTATCTGACCATTTCACTGTTCTATTTGATAAGACTTTGCCCGCTTTTGAGCCTATCCAAAATAAGTTGGTTATGCAGTACCGGCTTAACGAAGGTGTTTCCCCAGAATCCTATCTTACACGAGGTATTACCCATCTTCCCAAATGGGAGAGTACACTACCACCTAAAAAAATGCATTGGACAGAGTCACCAGGCTTTTTTGGCGATCGTGAACAGGATTGGTTTAGTTCATTGACTAAGGCAGAAGTAGAATCATTTGCCGATCAAGTATACCCATCCAATGTCTATTCCTACGATTTCGAATTCTGGAACCGTAATTATATCCCAGAGGTAAGACAACGACTGATCTGGTTTTCTCAACGAATTAAGAGGAATAATCCAAACGGCTATCTTTTTGATTATTGGGGCGGAGGTGCCTACCATAACCCTAATTTCACCCACGATAACTCGTTGGATCCGGCTCACTTCTCCTCAGATTACTCATCTCCTAAGGCCACTCATTCAAATTTCGAACCAGATGCAAATGGAGTCAGTATGGCTTCTTTTTTCTCCATTACGCCCGTGGATGTCTATCCCAAAAGGTTTTTTGGGGATGACTCAGACGGCGTCACCCCTACTAATTACCTATTACTTTCGGCTGTACATACTGCCCGAATTAATCGACTTTTCCCCTACCAGAAAAATAATAAAACTATCTGGTTTGCCTGGAACCGGTATATGCCACTTTACAAAGACCCAGTCATACCCTGGCATATTCAAACTACTGCTCCCAAAGGAGAGTTAGTTTTTGATGAATTAGTAACAATGCCAGCCAGCCAGGCACTTGGAATGTCGTTATTTTCATTGATTGAATCTGACGGCTATTATTTATGGCATGACAATCAGGCCCAAGGTGATGGAGTAAATAATTATACGCTTGACCCGAGTGAACCTGCTGGATTTCAATGGTACCCGGCAGATGGCGTATCCAGTGTAACAGGTTTAAAAAAGGATAAGAACAAACCGGATTCACCTCGGTATTGGGACTACCCAACCGAATACTTTGCCCTTGGCAACTGGATGGCTAAACAAGTCGAGGATATTCTCTCGGGAGGAAGAAAAGTTGATCTAGATTACCAAATGAATGGAAAATGGATTGAGGCAACAGTTGATCAAGCAGTTCAATCTGCAGAACGGAAAGAACCATTTGTCCTATCGGTAGTAAACGACAATAAGGTCGCCATTTTAGCCATTGACAGTTTCCAGGAACCTACCTCCTTACGTAGATTAACCATACGGCTACCCAATGGTAAGGTCGAGCAAATTGAGCTATATGGGAATTGGCCCTCACTGTACCGGGGCATTTTTTAAAAGCAATAAATTTTCGAAAAAATAAAGAGCGGCAATTATTAGTATCTGATGTTACGCAAGTCTATTGTATATGATAAAAAAAGCGAATTAAATTTGGCAGATGAAAACAGACCTTGATCTATACACGGATTATTTGATCAGTTCCCTGGGGCAAACCAGTGCCACTGGCTTGTCCGCTCTGCTTGACAATGCCGTGAGCCACGATGCGGTGACCCGCTTTCTCAACCAACCCGATCACGACAGCAAAGCCCTGTGGAGGCAGGTCAAACGCGACGTGCGCCGCATGGAATCCGACGTTGGGCTTCTGATCGTTGATGACAGCATCAGTGAGAAG
>Ga0209390_10002842_pt1 | contig 29328 bp, 3 predicted proteins | sample BON01_FD_187212 | JGI IMG/M metagenome (GOLD analysis project Ga0209390, IMG submission 187212) | Freshwater microbial communities from Lake Bonney liftoff mats and glacier meltwater in Antarctica - BON-01 (SPAdes) (version 2) | ecosystem: Environmental > Aquatic > Freshwater > Ice > Glacier...
CGCTCGCTCGCTCGCTCGCTCGCTCTCTCTCCACACACACGCACACACGCACACGCACACACACACACACACACACACACACACACACACACACACACACACACACACGATCTCTACTAAGTCGGCAGGCAGGCTGGCAGGCAGGTAGTACGCCGGCAGGCAGGTAGGCAGGCAGACAAGTAGATGGATAGATAGGTAGGTAGGTAGACAGAGTATATCTCACTCCCCACTCTGTCGGATTACCTCAAACAACGCGCGTAGACTAGGCCGCGGTTCGGGGTGAGAGGCAGTTTCCTCAGCTTCAACCAAGACTGCCATCTATTACCCAGACACGCAATCTCCCCTTGTTTAGGCCGGCGCGTGTACACCAAGGAGTCGCAATGGCGGAGCGACGGCTCTCTCCCCGAGGCTCTCCGGCTGAGCGCGCGCTCTACGACCATCGTCGACGAGGCCAGCGGGGCCGTGCGCCGCATACAATACGAGCTCCTGCTCGAGCGCAATGACCGCTTTTACGGCGGGAAGCCGGCCTCGGCATCGGGATTCCGTTCGCTGCCGGGTCGGTCAGTCGCTATCTGGACGCAGCTTTTCCGCCCTCCCCCGCGTCCCCGCCCGCGCCAGCTCTTCGAGCAGAGCGAGCTTGATGCGACGGAGATACCGCTCCACGAGCTCACGCGCGGCTCGCTGCGTTCCACCATGGCTCCGCCGACGGTGCGTGCGACTCAGAACGCCGCCCGAAGGCAGCGACCTGGCGGCGATCCGTACGCTAACTGCGGCCGCGCAATTGAAGAGAAGGCGGGGGAGCTCGTTACGTGCGTCGCGGGCGACGACATGACGGCCCGCGGACGGTGCGTGAGCGAGCTGCACGAGCTCTGGGGCGCCTGCCCCAACATTGACGTGCTGTCGCGGCTCGAGGCTGCTGTGAGCGAGGGCTGCGTCGCTGCTGACGCTCTCTTTTGTGGCGGGCTCATCAACGCGCTGGCGTACGTTGGGCCGCCCGGGGCGCAGAGCGTCATCGCGCGCTATGTGTCCGAGACCCGCTTCGAGCACTTCTCGCAGGAGGCGTTTGCGGTCCTCCACACCATCCATCGCCCAGAGGAGCCTCTCCTCGAGGCGCTCGCCGCCCGCGTCGACGAGGCGCTGATTCACGAGCAGGCTGGGGCAGGCGCTGGCGGCCTTGGCTCCGAAGGGCGTGGCGCAATGCTGCTGGCGGCCGCGAGCGCCGCCGGCGCCGCAGACCGCGACCGCCACAGCGCGGGTAGCCGCATTGCATTGCACGTGGAGCGCAGGCTGCGTGAGGCGGCGCAGGCCGAGGCGCAGCGCTGGGCGCCAGTCCACGCCGAGGTGAAAGCCAAGGCGGAGGAGCACTGGGAGCGCATGCCCTTCCATGAGCGCGAGGCGTGGATGGCGCACGAGGAGGGCCTTCACCACCAGGGGCTGGCGATTGAGTTCTCGCGGGGGCGCCAGCTGCAGCTCGCTTCACGCGCCCGCGGCTCGATCGGTCGCGAGTGGCTGCAGCGGCACGGCAGCTGGTCAGCCGCTGAGGGCTGGTCAGCCGCCGAGGAGCAGGCCCATCACGACGGCGCCGTGCTAGCGCTGCGCGCCTATTCCAACCTTGCGCCGCCCGCCAATGCCACGGCGGTAGGACGCATCGCTCCGTGGCTCGATCACCGCGAGGACTACGTTGCCGAGGCGGCCGTCGACGCGCTGCGCAGCTTCGAGGGGCCCCACGCGGAAGAGCACCTGCTCCGCGCACTGCGGGCGCGGCTCGAGCCAGTGCATGACGGGACATGCCAGTGGGCCGACGGGCGCGACGGGGTGCGCGTTGCAACGCGCGCGCTGCACACGCTGCTTGAGTGGGAGCGTATCTCGGAGCGCGCCTACGTCGAGGCGATGCACATGATGGTCAAGATGCCCAACCACGGATACGATGAGCAGACGCACGACAGCCCTTGCGCGGTGGAGTGCCGGGCGACGTGCAACCCGCACCTGGAGGTGAAGGCCTGCCGCGAACACTGCCTCCACAAGTGCAAAACGGAGCGCGGCATGCGCAAACTCTTGGGCACGCTACTCAAGAAGGGCAGCGAGCACCCCAACGGGCACGACCTCGAGGCGCTCCTGCGCCGCCACGACCCGGCCATGCACCCTACCTGGGAGGAGCGCGCGCGCCGCCGGCTCAACTCGTTCGGGCGCCACCGCAGCGCCGTCAACCGTAGCGAGGCGGTCGGCGACTGGAGCGAGCTCGAGCAAGCGGGCTTCGCGGTGGAGCGCGACCGTCGGAAGCTCGGCTTCTTCGGCGACTTCGACTTCGACAAGTTCTCCTTGACCGCGATCGACATCAAGATTGGGTAATTGAACTATGCATTGCGCGATATGGATTGCGAAATAGAGGGGGGGCTATAAAGGAGGTGTATAGTGTAGAGGAAACGTGCAGTCCTGTACCAGTTGTGCCGCTTTTCCTCTAAGCGCTTAGAGGAAAAGTGGCACAACTGGTACAGTACTGCACGTTTCCTCTACAAAACATCGGCTTTCTGGAAGGCGCTCACCCGATTGCCGCAGAGTTCGTATTGATTAGTGCAGGCTTAACCCCTTTCGTGTTCCTACCCATCTGAAAGACACACGCCGTTTAAGTGGGACAAGTACTATGGCGACCCGGAGCTGCTCGGCGACATTGGTGGCGCGGGCGCGGGTGCGGGCATCAACCTCGAGAACGGCGCGTGGCTGCGGCTCGGCGCCTTTGGCGGCGGCGTCGGCTTTACCATCGACAACTGGGCCAACGCGTTTGCCGAGGCCGGCCCGCTCAAGTACACGCTCTTCAAGTTCGCCGTGCAGGTGCCTCTCAGCTTACTCTATATCCGTTATTTCGTTTGAATGAATTAGCCCATCAAAACTCTATCGCCAGTATCGTCTCTCTCTCCGCTCACTTTTTTTCGGCCGTGTGTAACGCGCGCACGCGCGTGAACCGTATTTTCGGGTTTCTAATACTATTTGAGCTAGATAGGGGCGTTTTGAGCTTCCTAGTTGAGTGTGTGGGTTTACATACAGCCTGCACAGCCCTCTCCATCTGTCCATCGCTCTGCCCAGTTCACCAAGCAACGACTCTGACTCTTGCTCTTTGCGCCCGCCGTTCGGCCTAACCAATGCTATCTCTGTGTTTGAGACTGTAGAGGACAGTAGACCACTCTGCCAGTTGTCTTCTAAGCGCTTAGAGGACATCTGGCATAGTGGTCTTTTGTCCTCTACAAAAATTGGTTTTCTGGAAGGCGCCCACCCGATTGTCGCAGAGTTAACCATGTGCGGCCTACCGGGAGTCGAACCCCAGATAGTCGCTGTTTTGTAGAGTGGTACCAATCGGGTGAGCGCCTTCCAGAAAACCGATGTTTTGTAGAGGACAAAAGACCACTATGACAGATGTTCTCTAAGCGCTTAGAGGACATCTGGCATAGTGTTTTTTTTGGTCTTTTGTCCTCTACAGAGACGCTGCTCTCCCATTTGGAGGGGGGGGGGGGTTGGCGCGCAAGCGCTTTAAAAAAGAGTCCGTTTATTTATGTCCGCGTGTGTCTTTGCTACCTCTTAAATACTACTACGAGTACTGTAGGCTCGGAAGGGGCGTGCCTAACTTCATTGTTTAGACTACGTGTTCAGACAAAGCCTGTGCAGCCTTCTCTTTCCACCCACAGCTCTGCCTAGTTTACAGCGCACGGATGCTAGCTCTTGCTATTTACTTCCGGGGTTAACCCGGCCGCCCTGTGCATTACCATAACTTTTTTTGTTTCGTGAGTCAGTCGGTTTTTCACGGCCCCGACCGCTCGATGCTGCTTCTTTTGCATCGCCGGCGCTGCTGGCACTCTCCCATGTTTTGTATACATATTACTCTCAACACAAAACACGATACTTGGTGTCGACGTGTTTATTTTCTTTCTTGGCTTTCGCTTTGCCACAGTCACGACCTCTTGTTGCTGCTAGAAAGTGTAATTTCCCTTTGCGTTGGCGCTACCGTCGCCGCTGCCCTGACCCCCACCCTTCTCTGTTTGCACAGTTCAAGTTCGACGCCACCTACCGCGTGCCCATCCCGACGGATTTGCTCGAGAAGGTCGGCGAGACCATCGCGAAAGTTGCCGGCAAGGCCGAGTCGGTGAAGGGGAAGGCCCTCAAGGGCGTCTACAAGCTGCTCGAGGTTGGCCAGCAGATTGCCGGCTCTCTCGACGCGTTCGTTGAGTCTCTGGACGACGGCGCCATCCGAATTATTACCGAAGTCATTCCACGCATCTCGGAGACTTTCCGCACGTCGGCCGGCAACCTCGCACTGCTGGTGGAGACGCCGACCGCCTTCTCGCAGCGCGGCCTAGCGTCGACTCAGCGGCTAAAAGGGCAGCTTGCCCAGCAAGCGGGCTACATTCGCCCCTTCAGCTCAAACGCCATCGTCTTGCAGGACCTCGGCGAGATGAAAGCTCTTGTCGGCGCCCTCCCGGCGGCCATGGCGAACGCGCTCTTGCGCACCACTCGTCCCACGGCGCCCAAGCTTGTTGCAGCCACCGGGCCAGTCGCAGACGCGCTGGGCGAGCTGCGTGCTACCTCCAGTACCGTCCGTGGCATTCCCGGCGCGCTCGTTGATCTCGGTGGCGCAGAGAGCGCAGTGCGCACTCAGTTCGACGAAGCAAGTGCGTCCGAGCCCTCGGCTTACACCGCAGCGACGACGGCCACAGAAAAGATTGAGGCCCTGCTCGGGGGGTCGCCGGGCGCCAGCGATCTCGCCGCGCTCGAACTTGGCGATGAAGCCAAGGCCGCGGAGCTTGCCGTTAGTGCATGCAGCCGCCTTGGTCTCGGCAGTGAAACCTCGTGCCAGCTCGCGATGAAAGGGGCGCTGCTCGCGCTCGCAGGCGGCGAGGTGGAGATCACGCCGACATCCGCATCACCGCGCAACGTGCTCAGCGGCAGCTCCACGTTTGCTCGGAGTGCCCGCCAGACGTGGGAGGCGTTTAACGGCGCGCGGGAGCACGCAGTGCGTGTGCGTGCCGGTGCTGCCGTCCAGGAGGGCGCGCTTGTTGGAGTGGTTCGCGCTGCCATGGGCATCGACGGTGCGTCTGGAAACACAGCCGGCTGCTTTGGCCAAGCCGCCGGCGGGGCGGTTGTGCTGCGCGCGCAGTACTCGGTTGCTGTGCAAGAGCGGCTCGAAAATCTTGGTTACCGCTCGGGCGCAAGTGAGCAAGCACGTGCCCACGCGCTACGGCTCTTTCAGTGCGCCCTCGACGGCGAGGCGAAGTTCGAGGATGCGTGCGACAACTTTGAGGCACCCTGTCTTGTGGATGGCGTGGGTTGCCCGATGAACAGAACCACCGCAACCAATACCTGCCTCCGCGACAAGAGCTGCGCCTCGAGAGGTGTTGAGCCAGCTGGCGCAGCCAACGCTAGGCTGCGAGCGTCAAGCGCGCCGCGCTGGCTGGAACTCCCACGTGCTGGCCCCGGCTTTGTGACCACAAACGACTCGATTGCGATCGGCGGCCTGCACGGCACCAGCTGGCTCCGTGACGCGCTCCTCGTTGCCGGCCAGAGTTATGCGTCCGCATACCTCTCTGTCACCGCGAACGCCTTGCCACTGACGCTGATGCTCGCGAGTGGTGCTCGAGGAGGCTATCACCCGGTTGCGCACAGGGGTCATCAGACGGGCCTAGAGCTACGGCTGGCCCTCCCATTGGGCGGCGGTCCTTCTCCCACCGTCGACGCCGATGCCCTGGTGGCGCAGCTGGTGGCACTGAAGGCCGCCTCATTTAATGTGACTCTCGTTTCGGACGAGTGCCTCCCGGCTGCAGACGCCTGCGCCGTTCCAGGCGGCGACCCTCCGCACGTGCACGCTGTGCTGGCCCCGGCCACCGACGAGCTGAACGATGCGCCAAAGCTGCCTGCGATCTACTCGGTTGCTGTGAGTGCCACCGGGCTGCAGGCTACCCTCACCATCGCCGGTGCAGACCTGGGGAAAGACCTTGCCGACGTGCTATCGGTTCGCGTCGGCTGGCTAGAGTGCTCTCCGCTCACCCTCGATGCCGCCACGCCGCCGCAGGAGAGCACGCTTACTGCGAGCTGCGAGCTGCCGGAGTCAGGTTGGCTCAGGGGCTGGCTACGCGTGAGCACAAACTCGTCGGGGGGGGGCGGATTCAGCTGCGAGCGTGTTGAGGAGCAGCTCGGCGACGAGACGGTCTCCGCCACGGCGACGCAACTTCAGACTGTAGTGCGCGAAAGCATTACTGGGCCGGTGGCCAACGTCCACGACAATCAGACCGTCCCGCTGCGCACGGCCATGGACGATTTGCTGGCCGGGCTCCAGCGGCTTTTCGGAGCCACCCCAGGCGGACTCGCACAGCAACAGGTCCTGATGGGACAGGTCGCAGCTCAGGTGACAACCACCGTCGTGCGAATCTCCCAGTTTCGGCTGAGCAAGAATAGCACCGCCGTGATAGCGAGGCGGGCAACCGCACTCGCCGGGGCGTTTGGAACGCTGCAGCAAGCTGAGCTCGACTTTGGACAGTCTACGGTGGCAGCGTGCGCCTGGGCACGGGGGGCACGCTCGAGCGCACTCCAGGCCACTGTGGAGACACCGTACCTCCCGTTCGAGCGGGCCGCATTGCGAGCGACACTCGCACAGCTCGACGCATTCGATGAGGCGCTTGAGGGCCTGGTCTCCGAAACCCTGTCGGCAGTCCAGGCGGCAGCGGCTCTTGACCCTGAGTTCGACCAGCTGCATTTGCTGCTGCTGAAGCTCCCGTTAGATGGCTTACGCACGGCTATCAACGCCCTCGGCAGTCTCGCTGCGAAAGACTGGAGCGATACCGGAGTTGGCGAGCTAGCCGAACCTGTCTTCGAGTATCTTGAAGCTGCTGACTCGGCGACGAGCGAGCTAAACACGTTCCTCGCCGATCAGCTCGACCGCGTCTTTGAGACCTCCGGCGTGACCGGCAAGCTCGATAGCATCAGCGCGCTTATTGATGAGAACGGGGACAAGCTCAAGGTCTTGCATACGATCGCGCGCGAGTTGATCAAGTTCCTGCCGGCCGACGGTCGGGGCGTTGTGGGCAGCGTCATTTCCACGGCGACACTGTTCGTTGGGTTAATAGGTTCGTTATCGGAAGGCAGCGATGCCCTCCCTGAGTTTCTCGCCAAGACCTTCCCTATGCTCGAGAAGTTCTCCGCTATCGAAGAGCTGGTCGCGCTCGTATTGCCCAACCTCGACGACGTAGTGGCACTCGCCAACGACGACACGCTCATCAATCGCCTAAAGAACTTGAATGTCGAAGGTGCTTTGCTCGTGGACGCTCTGCGCGCAGCTGCAGCAGGGGCGGAGTCCTCTGCCGATCCCATCGGCGACGTTTTCAGCGCGGCGAACCAGGCGCGTCAGACGGGGGTGCTTGCTGGCGTGCCGGTGGTCGAGACGCTCAACGCCACCGTCCCGAGGCTGCGCCAGATACCCTCCAACTTCCGCCGCATCCTCGAGCGCGATGGCCTCTACAGTCTGGTCGAGCCCTTGCTGCGCATGCTCCGCGTGCCCGACGCGGCTGAGTCCATTTGCGAGGCCGTCACGGGGCAGGCTGCCGATGAAGCTGCGGCCGGCGTTTCCGCCGCGGTACAGGCGGCAGCTGCAATGGTCCGGCACTCTGACTTTCTGGAAGCCCGGCTTCCCGAAGCCTTCGAGCTTCTTTCGCAGTATCAGAGTGCACCAGAGCTAGCTGACTGTATCGCCCAAGGCGCCAGCTGCACAGCACCGCTGATGACAGAGCTTCTTGAATGCCGCGCCGCCTTGAGCGCCCACGCCGAATCGCTGCTTGGACTCGGTGACATGGAATCGCAGGTCACCGCAGCTGCAGAGCGCTCGGAGGCGGCCACGTCACACGCTATGGACGCGCTTGTCGCGCTCGAGAGAGCAGCAGCGTGGGGCGCGGTTGCACTGGCTCCGCGCGACGCCGACGCCGGCGCGGTCGTCGCGCTCAAGGCTGGCGTGTGCGCCGAGAAGCTCCTGGATGTGGGCCTCGTCCTACCGTTGTGGGTGGGCGTGTGCGATGACCTCGTGGTGCAGTGGCCCAGTCTTGGCGGGAGCAATCTACCGGGGCTAAGCTTTGCGGCACAGGCAGCAGAGCTGGCGCAGCTGTTCTGGAGTCGAATCAGTCCACTGCGGCTGGAGCTCGAGGCCATCAGTGACGAGGCAGAGGCGGCGGTGCTTGGCTACGGGCTCCCGGTGGTTGAGCGTGTCTATGCGGCGTCCAACACCGTGAGCACGAGCCTGGATATTCAGCTCGAGACACTCGAGACGCTCGAGGGGACCAGCGAGGCCATGGGCCTCCTGGAAAACACGACTCTCGCCCTGCAATCGGCGTTTGCCGACAATGTATTCAATGGCCTTGGGCTGGGCAAGTTGTACCGCGCTCTCAACGCAACGCTTGCAGCAGCAAGCCCGGAGTGTGTCAGGGAGTATGATAACATAACGGAGGGCGGCAAAGCCATCGCCGAGTACTTTGCGACCAACGCAAATCTGATTGCCGATGTTGTGAGCGGCGATATCGGCGGGGCCGGTATCCCGAACGGGCTCATCACCGGCATCGCCACCATGGTTTGCCTTGTGCGTGCCGCCGCCGCAACTGCGCTCAACACCATCGAGGACTTCATGGCAAAGGTCTACGGCGTGCTCGAAAAGCTCGACATCGGCACCTGGAAGACGCCGCGCTTCGACCTGGCTGCGGATTGCGTGGATGACTACTGCCTCGTCGAGGTGCAGCGCTCGACGGAGATCTACCGCAAGTTCCTATTCCCAATAACTAACTTGCAGTTTTGGGATCTCACCTCCCCGCCCCTTTTGGACTTTTGCGCCGACCTCAACGTGGCGTCGCTTGGATCCGGCGACTTTGTGGACTTGCCGCTGGATCCGAGCACGGGGTTGCCCACCGGTTTCTCGGTAGAAAACCCGGACCGGTTTGATAAGTTCATGACGTCGCTCGGCGATGACGCCGAGGCCTCCGTATTCACGCCGCTTTCGTTTAAGTGGACCATTCCCGGACTCCTTTCGAAGTATAGCCTAGAGACAAGCACCTTTCTCTCTGCAAACCACATCTGGACGGACCTTGACTTCAGCAGAAATGTGAACGTTGTAGACGGCCAAACCGGCGTTGGCATCGTTTGCAAGCGCTTCACTCACCTGCTCGCCTATTCGGGTGGCCTTAGCACGCCCACGTTTTTGGGTAAAATCGGCGGCACGTCTTTGCAAGGGGCGCTGCTCGTGGGGGCAATGAACGGCGACATCCAATTCATTCGGGAGCTTCTCGTGCCCATCAATGCTGCGCCGACGCCTCCTGCAGCACCGCCCTCCTCTCCGGCGCCACCCGGTTTGCCACCTCGGGCACCGCGTCCGAGGCCGCCGCCGAGCCCACCGCCACCACCGCCCACTGCGCCTGGTGCGGGACCATCGCAGCCACCGAGCCCCCGGCCAAAGTCGCCGCCCTCCTCCCCGCCGCCGCCACCTCCGAACCCGCCCCCACCGAGCATTCCCGCCAACGAGGTCTCGCCACCCCCGCCCTCACCTCCACCACCCTCGCCTCCACCACCACCTAAGCCCCCACCACCTTCGTTGCCCCCGCCACCGCCTGCCGCCCCCCCGCCTCCACCGCCAACGCCACCGCCTCCGAGCAAACCGCCGCCGTTGCCCCCACCGCCGGCCAGGCCACCGCCTCCGGGAAAGCCGCCACCATCACCGCCACCGCCTTCGCGGCCGGCACCCTCACCGCCGCCCTCGCCCCCACCTCCAATTGAGCCGAAGTCGTCTCCGTCGCCACCACCGCCGTCCCCGCGTCCGCCGCCTCCCTCCGAGCCTCCGGCGCCGCCGCCTCCGCCGTTCCCAAAACCGCCTCCGTCGCCACCGCCGCCGTCGCCGCCATCGCCGCCGCCTCTGCCGCCCCCGCCGTTGCCATCCCGGCCGCCCCCGCCGCCATCGCCGCCGTCCGCATCACCGCACCCGCCACCGCCGGCGAAGCCGCCAAGTCCACCGTCGACACCTGCAGGCTGCGCTTCGTTCAATGGCAACCTACCAGGCTGTTGCGCTCTATCCCACTGCGCGTACGCCATGCAGAATTCAAACGCGATTTCATGCATGCTGAAAACATCAATAACCGGCAGTCAATCGGATGCATGCGACCCCACAGCCACATCTCCACATCCGCCACCATCACCGCTGCCGCAAAAGCCTCCGCCATCGTCACCACCGCCGTTCTCGCCACCGCCTGCGTCGCCCCCACCTCCGCCGCCGAAGCCGCCGCCGCCGAGCACACCGCCGCCGTTGTCCCCCCCGCCGGCCAGGCCGCCGCCCCCGGCGAAGCCGCCACCATCACTACCACCTCCCTCGCGGCCGCCACCCGCACCGCCGCCCTCGTCGCCACCTCCAACAGCGCCAAAGCCTTCCCCGTTGCCACCACCGCCGTCCCCGCGTCAGCCGCCTCCCTCAGAGCCTCCGGCGCCGCCACCGTCGCGACCGCCCCCGCCACCGCCAGCGACGCCGCCGCTCCCACCGTCGAACCCTGTGGGCTGCGCGTCGTTTAGTGGCAACCAGCCGGGCTGCTGTGCCCAATCTCACTGCGCGTACGCCATGCAGAATTCAAACGCGATTTCATGCGTGCTGAAGGCCAACCTGGACCCTGACCTGTCCAATGCCTGCAACCCCACAGCACCGCCTCCGCCATCGTCGCCACCATCGTTCGCGCCACCGCCTGCGTCGCCCCCGCTGAAGCTGCCGCCCCCGAGCGCACCGCCGCCGTTGTCCTCCCCGCCGGCCAGGCCGCCGCCACCGCCACCGCCAGCGACGCCGCCGCCTCCACCGTCGAACCCTGTGGGTTGCGCGTCGTTTAGTGGCAACCAGCCGGGCTGCTGTGCCCAATCTCACTGCGCGTACGCCATGCAGAATTCAAACGCAGTCTCGTGCGTGCTGAAGGGCAACCTGGACCCTGACCTGTCCAATGCCTGCAACCCCACGGCACCGCCTCCGCCATCGTCGCCACCGCCGTTAGCGCCACCGCCTGCGTCGCCCCCACCTCCACCGCCGAAGCTGCCGCCCCCGAGCACACCGCCGCCGTTGTCCCCCCTGCCGGCCAGCCCACCGCCCCCGGCGAAGCCGCCACCATCACTACCACCACCCTCGCGGCCGCCACCCGCACCGCCGCCACCGTCGCCACCGCCGCCGTCATTGCCGTCCGCATCGCCGCCCCCGCCACCGCCAGCGACGCCGCCGCTTCCACCGTCGAACCCTGTGGGCTGCGCGTCGTTTAGTGGCAACCAGCCGGGCTGCTGTGCCCAATCTCACTGCGCGTACGCCGTGCAGAATTCAAACGCAGTCTCGTGCGTGCTGAAGGCTAACCTGGACCCTGACCTGTCCAATGCCTGCAACCCCACGGCACCGCCTCCGCCATCGTTGCCACCGCCGTTCGCGCCACCGCCTGCGTCGCCCCCACCTCCGCCGCCGAAGCTGCCGCCATATCCGCCACCGCCGCCCATTCCGCCGTTGACACCATCGCAATGCACCGCCTTTTCTGGTGATCAAGCCGGTTGCTGCGCGCAGTCGCCAGCCTGCGGCTTTGCTCAGCAGGGAAGCAACGCGGCGTTTGCGTGCAAATCCAAGGCCGCCATCGACGCAGACGTCGGCCTCTCCGACGTGTGCATGCAACGACGTCGTCTGCGCCAGGCGATAAGCACTGCCTGGCCAGAGCCATTCGATTTTGGCGGCACCCTTCACCTCCCGTGGAGTGGCGTCATCTCGGGGCTTGCCATAATGTCGAGGCGTAGAAACGGCGAGGCACGTTGCAGCAACGAAGACGGGTGCGATGGCGTCGTCTACGCATGCCTTCGTAGTGCAGATGCGGCACCCTGGAGGCTCATGGTCGTTGGCCTCGGCGTGCTGCTCGATGATAGCGAGCCGCAGCTGTCTTTCGATCCAGCGAGCACCTGCGGCGAAGGCGAGGAGCACACAGACCCGGCAGCGGCGCCTTGCATGATGGATCTGCCCGTGGCGGTGAGCTCTGCAGACCGTTGCTCGCTGACGTTTACCCCGTCCACCTTGAGCTCGGACGGCACAAGCACCTTCCCGATGCTCTGGGTGGGAGAAGTTTTGCGAGAAGTCCCCGTTCGGGGCGCCAGGCCGCCGCCGCCGCCGCCAGAGGGCACCGCCGTCGCCTTCAACACCGGCAATGCGTTTGGCTTCTCCGTCGGCTATGACGACGGACTCCCGTGCAAGCCGAAGGTCGGGACTACCTCGCCGGCTCTAGTTGACAATGCGAAGGCGATTCGTTGCAAGCAATGGCTGTATTGCTTCCGCGTGCCCAACTACAAGTGCAAGGACGCGCCGGTGGAGTGCGCCACCTTGGGCTTCCTGGTTGACGAGGACCTGACATACAGGGCCGAAGCGTCGACAGCGCACAGCTGCCGCCGCGTGGGAGCCAGTCGGAAGATGATCTATGGCCCCGACGTAGTTGGCTTTGCCTTTTTTGAGAACACGTTCCTCGAGCCCCACGTTGCGCTCGCTCGCTGCAACCCACGCGCGACGAAAAAGAAGTGCAAGCTCGAGTTCCACACCATCGACGAGTTCGGCGATGGACCGCCGGGGCTCTTGATCAAGAACATCCGGCTTCGTCCAGACGATGCAAAGCCGCCAAAGCCGAGGAAGAAGGGCGATACGTCGCCGGTCGACCCAGTCGGCACGCTCAAAATGGCGATTCGGGTCCCCCGCGGTATCACAAGCTTGGCGTTCGACGCGAGCCTCGGCAGCGCCCCCGCGCAGTACTTCACCGCCGCATGGACGCCTGCCACGAAGAAGAACGCCGACGAGACGCAGCGGCTCGGCAACGTGCCTGAGGACCGCGTCTTTGTCTTCCGGGCGCCAATCTTGCAGACGGCCTACAATACCACGCTCGACAATATCGAGCTCGTAATCAAGAACAAGGCCATCATCCCGCCGACCAAGCTCATGAGTCTGGGCTCTACCTACGACGACAAGGAGGAGAATCGGAAGAAGAAGCAAAGCTCGAGGGGGCGGCGGCTCGAGGGCGACGATGCCGCACTTTTGCCGCGAGGCGACGGCACTCAGCTGGAACCACGCCGCCTCGCCGCGCTCGCCACGTGCGCCCCGGACCCGTCCAAGGCGAACCAGTGGTACAACTACGAGGCCCGCTGCCTGAACATCAACACGGTAGTCCTGGAGACGACTGTCTTTCAGCCAATGCTGAAGAACAATGGCGACGATGGGTACGTCTTCTGCCTGCGCTTCTACATCGTCGCCGTCTGCGGCGGGATCACCATGCACATTGAGCTTACTGTCCCTCTCGAGGCGCATCTTTGCTTGAACGACCGCGCGCTCATCGTCACGCCCAAGCCCGCCGTCGACATCCTTCTGATTGCCAGTATCTTTATCGAGGTGGCCAAGGTTGCCAGGGCCGGTATTGACGTGAGCGCCAGCATGGTCAAGGTCCAGGTTTCTCCGACGCTCGGCATTCATTTGAAGAGCGGGTTCGCGGTTACTTTTGGGCTCAACATCGTCGTGGAGCCCCTGCCCGAGTTGACGGTTAGCTGCTGGGTGCGGGTGTTCTGGTTCGAGCTTTGCGACGTCGGGCTCGGTATCAAGCTGCCTTGCGGCTTTGCCTGGAACGAGTTAGCGACGTATGAGATCGCTAAAGTCAAGCTATTTGACGAGGTCTTCAGACTGGATGTCGGCGACGAGAGCCCGCCCGACAGAACGCCGCCGAAGATTGGTGTCTTTGCTGCGGTCCAGACGGGGCCGGCGCAGATTCAGGTCGACGTCTCGGGCTTTGTGGATGACGAAAGCGATATTGTCGAGTTTGCCGTGGTTCGTGGCGGGCGAGTCGAGGGCAACATGTGCGGAACGCCGGCGACGTCGCTGCTCGTCGACATTACGAGCGGCCTCGTCTCGGGCCAGTCCGCCCGGTTTTGCGGCCAGGCGAGGAACGCCCAGTTGTTGGCGGCGAGCAACTGCTCGGCCACTTTTACTTGGGACGCCTCGCCTCCTGCTATGCTCGAGCTGCTCATCCACGACCCGCGAGCCGAAAGCGGCGCCGGTGCCTACATCAACGCGCTTGCCCCCTCCTGCACACCGGACGCCCACGCCGCTGGATGCCGAGCCACCCCGTACGACCGGATGCACGTGCGCACAGGCAACGAATTGCGGTTCAGCCTTCGCATCGCCGAGTTCCCGCGAGCCTCTAGCGTCAACACTCTGATTGATCGGGTCACATTTGCCGTCCGCGAGAAGGACACCGGGCCCGACCCTTACTTTGCGATGGAGGACGAAGCTGCGTACGAGGAAATGGACGATGTGGGCGCTGGCGACGAGTTAGAGGCTGCTGGCACACGGCATCCCCTGCGGACGACCAATCTCATTAGTGTGGTTGCCAGCCTCGCGCTGGAGAACGCCCGCGTCTACTACTTACATCTGCGGCTGTGTGATGGCCTGGGCAACTGCGGCAATGAGCGGTCCGTTGACTTGTACACGAATCTTCTCCCGCCGCCCGTTCCGCTACAGATCTGGGCAGACTGGCGGCGCAATACTTCATACGAGGGCAAGGTCCAGCACTTTGTTCATCCGGACCGCGTGCGGCCCGGCTGGCCAAGCGGCTACCATGACTTTGGCCAGCATTACAAGCCCGGCGAAGGGGACTGCCCAACCAAGACACCGTTTACAGTGCTGGATTTCTGCTATTCGAACGGTGAGCAACTCAACGGCTTCTACCCTGTCTTTGATGGTGCCGGCTTGCCTCTCCTATCTGTAACCTGGTCCATGTTCGAACTGCGAGGTGGCGAGAAAGTCAACTTCCTGGCGCCGCGCGCCATTCGCCACTTCGTGACGAACGGTTTGAGTGGTGATCCGGCCTACGACCTTGAATGCGATCCCAGCTTCGCGCCGGGGGTCGGAAACGACTACACCGCTACGACCGCAGCATGCCGTAGCTTTGAAGAACTGTCCTTGAGGTCGCTCGGGCTGTCGCTCGAGCTTGGGCGTGTGTACCAGGTTGTGGTTGCGTTCGAGAGCGTCGCCGGCTACATCTCTCGCATCGAGTCGCCCGGTATCGTTGCCGACTGGACCCCGCCAACGTGCAACCCACCTGTCAACGTTGCTCCTTCCACAGACAGGCGGGACGCCCTCATCCCCAAAGACACCTATCCTGAGGGAAGCGACCCCTACTATGGTCTCCGCCAGAGTGCGTGGATCGGTCCCAATGCGAGCGCCATCAAGCTCTACTTCAGCGTTTCGCCGGTTTGCGAAGACCTCGAGTCGGGAGTGCCGGTGGCCTTCATTGCCGTGGGCAGCTGTGGCGGTTGGGGTGCTTGCTCGTGGGACTTGCGCGATGTTGAGAGTGCCGCCGTGTCCGGCGCGACCAGCCTCAGCTTCCCCATTGCCAAGTTTGGCCCCAGCTTCCCCGGAGACAGCGAGATGGTCGGGATTGACGCCCTGAGTGTTTTCACAAACATCCGCTGCACCAACGGTGCCTTCCTCTCTACCAACTGCGCCCCGCCACCTGTGGTCCGGGTGGACATCACGGCGTGTGAGGCGCGGCTCTTTGCCAATGACGGGCGAACGCACCTGATCGAGCTTGGCGAAGGGCGCCACCTAGAGTTCCAGGCTCGCAACAGTGGATTGCGGCTTACCTTTGTCAACGCCTTGGCCTTGCGCGACCCCGAGACAGGCATCGGTGGGGTTGATTTCGTGCTCCTCGACGTGACCGAGAATGCCACCATTTCGACCCCGCTGGCCAACTACACTCAGGCTCGGCTCCCGCCCCCTGTGCTCCAGCTTCGCGGGCTCGTGCTTCAGCACAACCATGCGTACAGGCTGCAGGTGAGGCCGTGGAACGGCGTCGGGTTGGAGTGCAGCGTGACCACGGAGCAGGTCCTGGTGGACCTCACCCCGCCGGAGCCCGGCAGCGTCCTCGTTGTGCATGAGCAAGCGGACTTTACGAAGATTGCTCCACACTCGGCCCGCTTTCAGTTCTCGGGAACCACCGTCCACTTTCTCCTTCGCGGCTTCAAGGACGACGAGAGCGGCATCGACCGCTATTTTGTCACGCTGCAGCGCTCCGACGGCTGGACTGTTCTGGACAATGTGGACCTCGGCGCCGACGCGTGCATACGTTGGGCAGGCGATGAGTCGTCGTGCGGTATGACGCTGACCACGGGAGCGGGCGAGGGCGTCGATCTTGAGCACGGGCAGTCCTTCTATCTCAGCGTGGTCGCGGCCAACAAAGCTGGGGGCACCGTGGCTGTTCAGAGCGAGGCTGTGACAATCGACCGGACCGATCCGTTACTCACGGAGGCGACCGATCTCGCCGTGGACGATGTTGACTGGATCGACACGGCGTATCTAGATGCGTCGTTTTACCTTGGCGCCAACGACCCCGACTCGGGCATCTTATCAGCCAGCTTCTGCCTGGGGACGAGCCGTGATTTTCCTGCTTGTGACGTGTCGGGCGAGACACGGTTCCCCGTCGACCTTCGCACTGGCAGGGTAGACTACTGCCACAAGGACCCGCTCAACGAACTCGATAAGTACTACGCGTCCTTCCGGGTGGTCAACGGCGCGGGCAAGGTCGCGTGGGGCACGTCCGACGGCTTCCGCGTCGATGTCAACGCGCCGCAGTGTCCTACCACCGGCGGCGGTGACTCGGCTGATTCGATCATCGACGGGCGCATCCGTGATTTACAATTCGCATCGTCCGAGGCGTTCAACGCATTCCTGTGGCTCGATGCTCAGCAGACTGCAGCGCTGGCCGAGTTCACAGTCTCCTGGGCAACGTTCAGAGACAGCAGCGGCATCACCGGCTACGACGTTGCCGTAGTGCCTCAAGAGAGCTACGCGGCCAACGCTAGCCTACCCGGTGTGAGCTTCCTGCGGGTGGTCCCATGGGTTGACGACGTACTTCATGCGCGCGTCCCGCTGCAGCTTTTACACGGAACTGGCTACGTCACCGTTGTAGACGGCACCGACCTGCTTGGCCGCACCACGCGGTGCAATTCAGATGGGTTTATCTTCGATGGTACACCGCCCAACGTGAGTGCCGCGACACTAGAGCTCTCAGCGCTAGCGAGGGATAGGGTGAGCGTCCGTCTCGCGGGCGTCGTGGATCCTGAATCTGGGATGCTCGAGTACGACGCGGACCTCAAGCAGGGCGAAACCTTTGTGGGGGCGCCGAGACAGGTGCAGCATGCCAACAGCGGGAACGAGTTTCTCTTCTACGGCCTCCAGCTCGAGGACGGCGCCTACACGCTTGACGTGCAAGCGCGAAACCGCGCGAAACAGACCAGCTCCGTGCCTACGCTCGACATCGATCTCGATTCCTATCCGCCGGTGTGCACCGCACTGCGCGTCGGCGGCGGTGCTGAAGGCGCCGAGCTACAATTCACCGCAGACCCGACTCGGCTCAGCGCCTCGTGGAGCTGCGTCGACAGTGCGCCGTGGGAAGCGACCGACATTGACTGCATCTGGTGGCATGGCGACAGTCCCGGGACTCTTCTTGCAGGGCCGTCTACGGCCACGGCGTCCGGCGAACAAGAGTGGCGCGCGGCATCACCGGCAGAGGAGCTGCGCAATGGAGTGCAGTACTACGCGACCGTCGAGTGCACTGACCGCTTTGGGCAGTACAGCCGCGAGATCACCGGCGCACTCATGGCGGACCTCGTCCCTCCGCGCGTCGGTGCTGGTGCGACTGCTGTCTACAGCCCAGATCTCTTTGGGCAGATGCGCAGCCTATGGACGAGCTCTGACGGTCAGCCCTGGTGGGGCGGCCCTGCCGATGGCGACCCCGACTCGGGTCTCTCACTCATCTTTGGGTTCTACGACACAGAGTCGGGAGTCAGCGACATCCGAACGGCCGCCAGTGGTGACGCGGCGCCGCCCGCGTTTGCAGCGATGGCGTCGACGCAAACAACGGGCTGCCTTAGCCCACCCGTCGAAGATCGCGAGTGCGACGGTGGTGCTGGCGACACTGTCATTGCGCCGATCCCGAGAGACGCGTCTGCGTGGACGACAAACACGTACCTGTGGTTCCACGTGTGTGCGATGGATCGTGCCAACCACACAGGCTGCTCTAGCACAAGCCTCCGCATCGATCGGACGCCACCAAACTGCTCGATTCCCGAGTTGGTCGTGGGAGGCAGTCCGGCGACCGCCTTCTTCTCTACTCGTGCTGGCCTGTCGGCCAGTTGGAACTGCACGGATGCCGAGTCTGGTGTCGCTCGATCAAACTGGCAGGTCTACGAGTCGCTGCCGGGCAGTGGAGGGGCATGGTCTCCGTTGCTCAGCCGCGACGTTATTGTGGCAGGCGGAGGAGGCTCCGCCATTGCAGCTGTGCCGCTACAGCAGAATGCAGCCTACCGGAGCTGCGTCCGCTCGCGCAACAACGCGCAGGTCGACACCTACGAAGCCGAGTGCACGCCGAGTTCGGTGTTTGACGGCACCCCGCCGCGATCGGGCTACGTCGAAGACTTTGGCGGCGCCATCTACATTAATGCATCTGCCGAGGTGTGCACGCGTTGGACGGGCTTCCGTGATATTGAGTCGGGGCTGTCCAGCTTCTCGTGGCAACTCTTCCGTGCGGTGGGCGATGACGTGGAGATGGTTGGCGATGCCGTGAGCCTTGATGCTACGGATCTGCAGGCCGCGGCCGGTGCGGGTGGGTCCGTTGGCGAGGTTGAAGATTGCTTCAATATGGCGCGGATCGGCCTCGCTGGCACAGAGTTGCTGCAGGGGAAGCGCTACTTCTCCGTCGTGTCCGCGCGCAACGGAGCCTTTCCGGCACTGCCCCGCGAAGCGCGTTCGCAGGGTTTTACGATTGATCGGACGCCACCAGGCATTGGAGCCGTCACCCTCGGCCTCACGCTGCCCCCTCGTTACACAGCGCAGCCAACGTACCCTGCGGGTGTTTCGGGCGTCCGCCTCACCGTGGAGCTTGGTGTGTACGGCTTTATCGACTTTGAAAGCGGCATCGATTCTTGCACCGTCACCATCACCGCAGCCAACGCGAGCAGCGAATGGATCCTTGTGCAGGGCGCCGCTCTGCCCCGTCGGCCGCTCACCTGGGAGGCTAACAGCACTGTCTTGGCCAACGGCACCACGTTTCAAGCGGACGTGGCGTGCACCAACCGAGCAGGTCTGACGAGTGCCGCGGCCCCTGTGATTGACCGTCTACTTCTGGGCAAGTTAAGCCTCTCACCGCCCTGGTTCGCCTTGGAGGGCTCGTGGGAGCCCAATGTTGCCGGATATATTACATACAGCCAACATGTCGCCGTTGGCTTTGTCCCGGCTACCGACCCTGCCTCGGACGCTAGGGTGCTGCATTCATGGGCGTTGCTCGAGGCACCGCGCCCGTGTGCAGAGAGCTTCGCTGAGGAGACCTCTCTCACCGTGATATACGACCGAGAAATCAATGACTGCGAAGTAGAGTCCGTGCGCTACCTTGACCGCGCTGAAGTCGCGCAAACAAGTGAGGAGTTTGTCACTCTTAACCTCACAGAAATCTCCGCGACCACGTTCGGTCTAGTGAAGAGCTTCTCGCTCGCGCTTCGCACAGATCGTTGCTACTACGCATCTGTTGGCGCGTGTACGTTAGCCACAGCAGAGCGCCCTTCCAAATGCATCAATGCAACGAGCACGCCCGTGCTGCTCAAATCGGCGCCCGTCAACGCAAGTGCGCAAGTCTTGCTAGATGCTAATGCAAGCAGCACCCAGCTCCCGCTGCGCGTGCGTTTCACCTGCCGCGACGTCGAGGTTGGTGTCGACGCGGTTGCTTTCCTTACGCTGGGTACCACTGCTGGAGGCGCGGACTTGCTCGAAGCCTGGCCGATCGACACCACCAACACCACGTCAAACGCGACAACGTCAGAGGATGAGAGCAACGATGGCAGCGACTCGGAGTTGCGGCCAGTGCTCTTGACCTCGGTCGACGAGTTTGGATTTGAAGGCGTGGCCGTTCTCTCTCCGTCGAGCCTCGCTGCAGCAGTGGAGGACGGTGCGTACGTGTACGCGCAAGTCACGTGCATGAATACCCTTGGACGGACAGCCAAGGGCTCCGGAACGCCAGTGCTGGTGGACACGACACCACCAGTTGGCGGCCAGCTCCACTTGCCGACTTTCTTCTTCAGCGTCGCGTCGCAGTCGTGGATTGGCGCTCCGTCGGATTCGGTGTTGGTCACGTGGGATCGGTTCATCGACGGCGCCACCGGGGTGGCTTCGCAGCAGGTGTGCGTCGGTTCAAAGCCGCTGTTGTGTGACGTGGCTTCGGACGTCCTTCCAGAGCTTGCTGCATCTGCCACGCTCGACCTGAGCGCCACCTCAGCTGAAGCTACCTCGGCTCTCTACTTTGTGAGCGTCACCGCTACGGACCATCGCGGGCTCACTTCACAGCCGGTGTCCGCAGCCATCCTCGTCGACTGGAGCGCGCCATACGTTGGGAAGCTCCTCGTCAGTGGGCAAGCGTCGGCGAACACCACCGATGCAGCGCTCGAACCAGTGACCAGTAGCGCTTCCTTCACCCTGGAAACGTTGAGCGCGCGGGACGACGATACTGATGAAATTTGGTTGCAATTTACCGTGGAGCCGCGCAGTGGCTTCGCCATGCCAACGTGCACTTTCCGGACGTCGGGAGATGTCGGCACGAGCAATGGCACAATTGTCACGAAGGCGCGATGTGACGTCGGGCCAGAGGGATCGCGCTTCTGCATCCACGTCCGTTCCGAGACGCCCGCAGCTGTATCCGCGGCGAGCACGGTGTGCCTCGTTGTTGATCCCAGCGGGCCGACCTGGGATGCCCCGCCCGTGCTTGCCCGGGGCGAGCTGGACGGCCGTCTACGTGTCTTCTGGGACCCCGTGGATGAGCTAAGCGGGCCGTGCACCCTCAGGACCTCGCTTTGCACTCAAACGAGCTGCACCGACTTCCTGCCGATGGCCCTGGGCGGGGCAAACGGCTCTCTTGTGTCGAGAGCACACCAGGATCTGCTCGCCAACTACACGGGCGTGGTGTGGGCGCGGATCGTTGCTCAGAACAGAGCCCTTGTAATAAGCCCCGTCCAGAGCAGCAATCTGCTACCCTACGGAGTTAGCTCACTCTCTGTCGGAAGCATTCGTCTCGAATCGTCGGTGCATGGCTTGACGGCAGCGGCGGGCATCGAGGAGCTCGTTGCACACATCGATGGGTTCTTCGACCTCGGGTTAGGGTTAGCAACCTTTGAGTGGTGCGCTGGTACTTTGGAAGGCGCGGCCGATATTCTCAGCTGCCGTCAAGAGACTTACCGCGGCGAGATCGCACTTGCTGCCTATGTGGAGGGTATTGTGTCGCCGCAAGCGCTTAGTCATACCATTGTAATCTCCGCAACTGCCTGCAACCCGCTCGGCGCGTGCCAAAGCGCAGTCTCCAATATCGTGCTCGTCGATTTGGATCCTCCTCAGGCCGGTTATGCCGTCGACGGCATTATCGTTGATGACAACTGGGAGGACGTCGTGTCCATCGACTGCTCCGACGGCATGTGCCGCGCCGCGCCTCTCCTGGAGTCCAAGGGCAGCGTCTCTCGTTCACTCCGGCTCTCTACTCTCACTGCGCTCGTCCGGGCTGCTGGCACGAATGCGTCAGCTCTGAAGCTCCCTGGTGACAATGTCCTCGCAGTGTCCTGGGGCGACTTCGCCGACGCACACAGCGGGCTCTCGGGGGTCGAGGTTTGCTTCGGTGAAGTGGATGGGTCGGTGCCGTTAGAGTGCGTTGGCCTTCCTGCTCAACGCGGCGTTGCAGTGTTCGAGAACCTTGAGCTGCACGTCGGTCGCACCTACCGCTTCAGTGTAGAAGCCTTTGACCGGAGCGGCCGGAGCGTGGTGGTCACAACGGCCGGCGCAACCGTACTGGATCCGGCACCGCCTTCTCCTCCACAAGTCTCAGTCATGGCGCCGACATGCGACGTGCTCGAAGTGCAGTGGGCCGAGTTTGCCTACCCGCAGGGTGATGCCTGCCGCTACTCGTGGCGCACGTGCTCCGAGACGGCCTGCTCACTGTCGGCTATCGCTCCGCCTGTTAGCGGCGCATTCAGCACCAGGAATGCGGATCCGCAGCTGTCCGCGGGCATTCGTTATCGTGTAGAGGTGGACGCCGAATGCGGCGGCTATACCGCCACCGCGGCCTCCATGGGCTTTCAGTGCGCTGACGATCCTCCACTACTCGCTGCTCGCCCTGTATTGACTGGGGCCGATGGGGATGAGGCACTCGCTGTGGACGGATACGCGCGCATTTCATGGGCGTCCACCTTTTTTGACGCGAGGGCTCCGATTGTCATGTATGAGGTGTGCCTCGCCCCCTCCGCGGCAGCGTGCAACGCGTCCGACTGGATGGATGCTGGGCGGGACCTTGCTGTTATCATGCCAGTGCCGGTAAATGCCAGCTACGTCGTGGCCGTCGTCCGTGCGCACGGCTACGCAGGCGCGCCTGTTCTCGCCGAGTCCCTACCGGCAAGGGTGCTGCTGCCCCCAGTCCTCGGCACCTTTGAGCTGAACGGCCGCAACGCGGCAGCCCAAACTCCGTGTGTACTCACGGACCTGGCGGTCGTCGAGCTGACTGTCGCACCGGGTGCTGACACCACAAGCCTGCTCTACACTGCCAGTGTTTCTGTCGACTCTGCGCCTGGTCAAACGTATACATTTGAAGATCGCGACGGCGGAATGACTCTAACACCGATGCTTGGAACGTCGCTGCGTGTCGCCTTCACTGCGACCAACCTGGCGGGCGAGGTTACACCATCGCTCGCCATCGAATGCGTCGTCGATGGCGAGGTGCCCTCCGCTGGTGATCTCTTCATCGAGGGCGGGGTCCCACTCGCCGAGAACAGGTGGGTGGTCCCGGCGGCCGTCGATGGCACATTCAACATCTGCTGGAGTGGGTTCGGCTCCAACAGCAGTTCAAGTCTTACGTACATGGTGCGCGTCTCGAGCGACAGCGCGATGGCGACCGGCGTGCCGCTGCTCAACTCCAGTTCGGCCTGCTTTCTGTACGGCCCTGTGGAAGTGACACACCTGTACGACGTCACCGTGAGTGCGATCAATGGTGCGGGCCGTCATAGCGAGGCCGTCTCGATCACCGTCATCGTCGACGGCGACGCGCCTCTGCCCCCTGGCGGTGACGGCGGAGGTGGCCTCCAGGTCCTCACGGGAGGCCCAAGCGCGTTCCACCAGACTTCTGGTTGCTGTGTGCTTGCATCGTGGCCACCGTTTGTTGAAGAAGAAAGCGGGCGGGCCTTCTACTCGCTGTGCGTCGATCTTAACTACACCATGGGCGCCGGGGCGCAGAGCTATTGCTTGGACGCGGGCACCGCTACCAGCGTCGTCCTGCGTGCAAGCAGCTGTGCGTGCCCTGCGCTCGGTGGCGGTGTGCTTGAATTGTCAATGCCGCATGCGGCCGTGCCGTCCGGCGAAACTCTTTACCTGCGACTGCGTGCTGAGAACCTGGTGAGCCTTCGATGGACCTCGGCCGTGTACCCGTTGGCCATCTTGGCAACTCTCGCGGCCCCAGCTCTCTCGCTTCCTCTGCCGGGGCCCTTGATTGAACTCGGCGCCGAGGCCTGCAGCCGGGTCCCTTCGCAGCGCCTCGAGCAGGCCGCTGGTGTTGCAGCGCGCCTCGTCTGGGAGGCGGTGCCCTTCGTTTCTTCGTACCTACTCTGCATGCCATCACTGGCCAGCGCACCGTGCTGGGCACAGCCGGGAACCTCCACGAGCGCTCAGCTCCCGCCTCTGAATGTCGGCGACTATGAGCTCACACTGCTCGTCACGGCCGTCTCGGGGGAGACCACGACCAGCCAGTGGCTACTCGCAGTCGTCGGCCCTCCGCAGGCCGTCGACTTGGTGCGCGCTGGTGACGTCCCGCCCTTCGCACCCTTCTGGGGCCGGCTCGATGAGCTTCACTGTTCGTGGGAAACGAGCGCCGCCGATGCAGAGGCATTTGAGGTGTTGGTGGTGGAGGAGGGCGGTCGGTCCGACTGCTCGCGGCCGTCCGATGCGCAGCTTGGAGGGCGCATCATCGCCTCCGAAATCGTGGCATGTGACTCTCGCAACGAGTCGCTTCGTGCGTCTCTAACCCACGGCCAGAGATACCGTTGCGTCGTGCGCGCAATCAACGCTGCGGGGCTGCGTTCAGCCGTATCCAGCAGCAACGGATTAATCGTCGACGCCTCGCCAGGAGTGTCTCCTCTGCTTGCGCTCAATCTCATCGACCCGCTCACAGGCTTGCCCGGCAACGAGACAGCCGCGCTGCTCCTCGAGGCCGCCTTTGAGGTCGACCTGGCTTCGCAGCCAGCGGGCGGCGTTTCGGATGGGCTCGGTGATGTCGAGAAATGCGAGCAAGCGTGGGTTAACTCGAGCCAAACCTTCAATTGCTCTACTTATTACAATGCGCTCACCACCGCCCCTATTGCGCCATACGAGCACTACACCGTGCAGCTGTTGGCGCTGCCTGAGCTAGCCCTCAACGAGAGCGCGCGGGCGGCGCTACTCGCTGGTGGACGCGGCGCGTTCCGCTTTGAAGACTACAGCAGCACGGAGCCCTTAGACCTAGAGCAGCCGAAGCTTGTGATGGAGCAGGCGGTCCGCATCGGGTCGCCCACAAGCGCGTGCTGTGCGACCGAGGGCCCGCCACTTGTCCCATCCGCTACGCAACACGACGCGTGGATCGTGCCCGGCGGCACCGGCATCGAGCGCCGATTTGTCCTCGGTGCCGGCACCTCCGACAATAGCCCAACGATCGTCCTCGGCGCCGCCTCTGCGTATGCGATTGACAACAGTGGCGTCCAGCCCGCCTCTCTGCTTGAGCTAACAAGCTGCGCCGGCGCGTCGCCGGCGTACCCAGTTGATACCGCTCAGAGCGACGACGGCTGGTTTGCGATCGCGGCTTGCAACATTGTCTTCGCCTACTCGCAGAACACTTACTCACCGCAGCAGACGCTCCGCTTGTGGGAGCACACGGGGTGCGATGACCTTGCCGAGGTGCAGCTGGCGCTCACCGCCTCCACCGTCGTCATCCGAACAGTATGCCGGGCAAGTAGAGCTAGGCGCCTCTTCAGCTGGTCGCCTTGGGAGGCGCAGCAGCCTGCATTGACCGAGATCGGCAGCAATCGGAGCGCCATCGCCGGCTCTTGCAACGGTTGCCTGGCCGTCCACGATGGCCTCGTTGCCGAGCAGCGGACGGATGCGTGCGACGTGACTGGCGGTGCGGTGCAGCTCTACCAAAATATTGGCGGCGATAGCTGGATCGAGGCCGCCACAATTGAGGGAGAGGGTGCGTCTCCCGGCGGCAACTGCAGCTTTGGAGCGGCCCTCGTTCTCCTGCCTGAGACTCTTCTCATTGGCGCTCCCGGCGCCGACAACGGGGCCGGCCGTGTGCACATCTACGACGTGGGGGCCATCTCGAATTCGACCCCTTCGGGCGCGCCGGTGCTATTGTGCGAGTGGGCTGCGCCAGCCGGCGCGCTCCAATACGGCGTGGCCCTGGCAGCTCGCGCAGAAGACGAACCGCTCTACTACTCGGCCGAGGCGGGCGCGCCCCGGGAGCGGATTGTTCTAGCTGGCTCGAGCGGCGGTGACGTCTTGGTTGGGGTCCACCGCGTGTTGTTTTCTTCGACGGGGGAGCCGAGCTGCGATGCAGAGAGTGAAGGCCCCTTCACAATATCGGCCGACGCGGCCGATTTAGATGCGGGGGACGCGACGCCGGTTCAACTGCATTCGCTGGCCTTTGGCCCAACCTCGGTGTTCGCTTCGGTGACTATCGGTACTTCGGCGGCCATCTCGCACACCACTGTCTGCCCGCGCGGTTCTGCTCGCTCTCTGGCACCCGGGTCTGCCCTTCCGTACAAGTGCGTGCCCTGCCCAGCAGGCCAGACATCGCACGGTCTCCTGAGCGGTGGCTGTGAGTCTTGCAGCGGAGTCCAGTGCTCTGGTGTGGCAGGGCGGTTTGGCATGTCGCTCGCGTTCGACGCCAGCAATCTCACCAAAGCCCAAACTGGGCCGGGCCGGGAAGGTCTGGGCCCGTTCTACAACTTTGTGCTGCGTGCAACAGCGTCGAATGCGGCGCAGCTTCGTACAGGCCTCGAGACGCCACACCATCTCACGTCGCAGTCGCTTCGGCTCGATGCCACACCGCCGACACGCGGCTTCGTGTTCGACAACTGGCCCTGTGACCCTGCCGAGTCGCCGGCTGAATACCGCAACTGCACCGAGGGGCGCGACAAGGACGAGGACTTTGCCCCTCCCGATTCGGCTGTGCGCGCTTGGTGGACTGGGTTCCATGACCCCGATGTCGCTATTGATCACTTCTCGGCTTGTCTCGGGACGTCACCTTACGCGTGCGACCTCCGGCCGATGGCGCCTCTGCCCGGCAACGCGAGTACTGCCCAGTTTGACCTATCGACGCCGACGGCACACGGCGATCGATACTGTGTGTCGGTGAGCGCAACCTCTGTTGTGAACCTCACTTCCGACGTAGGCTCGAGCAACTGTGTGCGGACCGACGCCACCGCGCCCACTGTCCTCAAGGTTGGTTCGGGCCTGGATGCGAACTTGCACCAAGAAGAACAGGGTACGGGGAGGCTTGTGTTCGGATACGCGTTTATCAACGAAGACCTTTCCCGCGTCTTTGGCCTCGAGTGGTGTGTCGCGAGCGCCGTCGGCGGCGATTGCGATGTGGTGGGCCTGCGTGATGGCGCGCCAGAGCAGGCCCCCAGGGACGAGGACGAGGTCGCGGCACGGCTCGAGATCAGCGGGTCTACTACCAGCTATGCGTCCACAGTCGCATGCCCGGCAAACGTCACAGGGGTGTGCACTGTCATTCAGTTTGGCGGCTCACTCGAGAACTACGCCGAGCGCATGTACATTGGCGTAAAGGCCAGCAACGTGGTGCGCCAATGGAGTGAGATGGCGTGGTCCGAAGCGTTTATCGCCACGGGCACCGTGAGGGCGACGGTTCCGCCTGAAGGCGGCAGTGTCACACTTCTCACTGACGCGAGTATCGACGACTATGATAGTTTCTCGGACCCCGAAGCAAACAAGACGCTCCAGGCCGGCGACATCATAGAGGCCGTGTCGATGAGCGACCTAATCGGTGGAACGAACCTGACCTACGCCCAGATTCAGAACTTCACCGGTATCTACCTCATCAATGGAACAGAGGTTTTTGTAAGCGCCTTTTGTGACCGAGGCGTAGACGCCACCGGTACGCAGAGCGCCTTTGGAGGATGCCCAAACTATTACCTTGGCGACGGCACCTGTGATCCTGCATGCAACGTAGACCGCTGCAACTTTGACAACGGCGATTGCGCCAACCCCGGCCCGTCGCCTCCACCGCCGTGTCATCCTGACTGCCCCTCGAACTGGCGTGGCGATGGGATCTGCGACGCGGTATGCAATATCGAAGAGTGCAGCTTTGACGGTGGCGATTGCCGGCCACAACCTCCGCCTGCACCGCCCTCCCCTCCGGCGCCACCCGCATCTCCTCCACCACCGCCGCTTCCCGACCTGCCCCCAGCACCTCCTGCACAGCCAGGTTTGCGACGACAGCGCCGGCTGTCAGAGCAGGAGTACGATGGGCCGGCGCCTGTCGTGCCTCCGCTCCGTGGGCTCTACGCCACGGCGCGGCAATTCCGGCTTACCCTCTCCAATATCTCAACGTTGGAAACGGGTGCAAAGCTCACCTACAAGCTCGAGCTCGGCGATGTCCGCGCTGCCCTGCCAAACAATTCAGCTGCGCTAGCAGACGACTTCCTCGTGAGCCGCTTGGTGCCCGAGCTTTTCTTGGTCGACAACACAACATGGCTCATGGCCCGCGACACATGCACTACACCATTCTCGCAGTCGTTGGTGCTCTCGCGAGGAGAGCTTCAAAACGAAATCTCGTACTCAGTTGATATATGCTCTCTTCCCGAGGGCGGAGCCGACATGTACTTGTGGCTGCAGCCACGGCCGGTTGCCGCTGCGGTCTGGAGAAGCAGCGTGGGCTTGACGACGATCCAGCGCTACGTCCTTGCGCCCATTGCGGATACCGTGGACGTTGTGGCCGATGGCTCGGCGAGCTATGACCTAGATCAGGGCGTGGTGGTTGACTACTCGTGGGTGTCGGACAACGCGACGCTTGCGTACGCCGGCTCTTCCTTGGCGCGCAGACATCTCAGTGTAACTGTCTCCGGCGAGCGGTCGACAGTGACACTACGTCCCGAAAACGGCGCCGGCGTGTATCAACTTCAGCTGACGGTGACCGATGACCAGTGGGGCACGGATGAGACGAGCCTGTCCCTTGTCCTGCGCGACTGCCCCGACACAAACACGTGGTCTCTCGATTCCATCGAGTGCGTGCCGATTCCGTCGCCGCTACCGCCACCCTCGCCGCCGCCGACCCCGCCGCCGCCATCTGCGCCTTCGCCGCTCGCCCCATCCCCAGCCACGCCGCCGGTTCCTCCGTCTACGCCGCCGGCGCCACCCTCTACAAGCCCCCCGTCTGCACCCTTGCCGCCAGCTTCGCCACCGCCACCCCAGGCACCCCCCTTATCGCCGCCACTGCCGCCGGCGATTCCCCCTGCTTGGTGTAACAACGCGTGCACCTTCAGCAATGACGACCAGTGCGATGATGGCGGCGAGGGCTCGTTCTTTTCCTCGTGTGAGCTTGGAGAAGACTGCGACGATTGTGGTCCGAGGGCAAGGTTTCCACCCTCGCCCCCACCTCCGACCCCGCCGCCGTTGAGCCCACCACCGCAACCTCCGGCGCCGTCACTCCCCCCGGCGCCTCCGATCGTCCCACCTATTCCACGCGCTCCACCAGCGACTCCATCGCCGGAGTCTCCGCCGATGCCACCAGTAATCTGTGAAGACAGCTGTGAGTTCGCAAGCGATGGCGATTGTGACGACGGTGAAGGCGACGCCTTTTCATTCTCGTGCGCGTACGGACAAGATTGCACGGATTGCGGGCCTAGAGACTTCCGACCGCCCTCTCCGCCGCCGCCGTTGACTGATCCATCCCCGCCGCCGTCGCCATCGGCGCCGCCGCCCTCGCCTCCGCCGCCGTCGCCGACGCCGCCGTCGCCGTCACCGCCGCTGCCGTCGCCGCCCCCGCCGTTGCCGCCGCGTCCCTCGCCGCCGCCACCTTCACCTCCGCCGCCCTCGCCGCCACCGCCCTTGCCGCCGCCGCCCTCGCCGCCGCCTCCTTCGCCGCCGCCGCTTTTGCCGCCGCCGCCCGCACCACCCCCGCCGTCGCCACCGCCGCCGTCGCCGCCCTCGCCCTCGCCCCCAGCGCCCTC
>Ga0209390_10002845_pt1 | contig 29311 bp, 26 predicted proteins | sample BON01_FD_187212 | JGI IMG/M metagenome (GOLD analysis project Ga0209390, IMG submission 187212) | Freshwater microbial communities from Lake Bonney liftoff mats and glacier meltwater in Antarctica - BON-01 (SPAdes) (version 2) | ecosystem: Environmental > Aquatic > Freshwater > Ice > Glacier...
GGGAAATCTTTTGTTAAACAACTGCGTAAAGTTTTAGTATTTACCGCGTTTAAGGGCCTCCTCCTAAAAAGCATGCTCCAGAATGTTTTTTTACTTTTAGAGTTGAACGAAGGAACGGAGTGAGACAGTGTGTCTTGCGAAAGCAAAAGACGCAACCGCCCTTTTTGTCCTACCCCCGTTATTACCGCTGTTCTACTCAGTCAACTGTCTAGGGGCACCTATTTTGCTATTTATCGTACGTATCGAAAATGTCGATGTTATAACACAATTTAAGCTCTCAAGAGCTTCTAAAGGATGCCCTTAAAAGTCGAGAACCAACAGGCTCCTGGCTCGTTAGAGCTTGCAGGATGTGCTCTTGCTTTTAAGAGTTGAACGAAGTGAAGCATTGTATTTTGCCTTCGTGAAGGCAAAATACGCAACCGCCCTTTGTCTTACCTGTTATTTACGCTTCGCTGTTCTACTCAGTCAACTGTCTAAGGGCGGCTTTAGAAATATTGAGGGCAACCTATTTTGCTATTTATCATACGCATCGAAAATGTCGATGTCTCACTCCGTTCCTTCGTTCAACTCTAAAAGTAAAAAAACATTCTGGAGCATGCTTTTTAGGAGGAGGCCCTTAAACGCGGTAAATACTAAAACTTTACGCAGTTGTTTAACAAAAGATTTCCCCACTTTTTAGCGCGAAGCTTCAGAAACTGCCGAAGGCACCTAATTGAAAAATACGCGTGAGTGGTAGGTCCTGTGGGCTAAAAACTGACATTAGACGCGATAAACAAACATTCTTTTCTAGGCTTTTTAAGAGGGTTTTGCTTTAGCGTAGAAAAATATTTGAAAATGCTTAATTTAAGGCCAATTTATAAAAGCTTTTAAAAGTCAGCTTAGTATAGGGCTCGAGCTGTAATTTGAAATAAAACATTACGAAACATAATTGCGCGCAAGATTACGTCTCAAAAATTCCCCCAATGAAAACAGGCCTCTTGTGAAAACTACAGTTTTTATAATTTTTACTAATTGTTCTTTTCTACTTTTAAATTACTTTTTAAGTGCCTCTCGTATCGTGTAATGTTCTTTTTTATTCTTAAATTAATAGATGTACTTGTGCGTAATAATTTTTCCATTGTTAAGCTTTTTAGGACGTTTTTTAGGTGCTTACTCGCAGTGTTTAGGTTGAGCTGCCTCGATCTTTTTGTCCTTTATATTTTCGCTTTTTTTATCGAGGTCCTTTTTTTCGACAGTGTTGCTGTTATTATGCTAATTGTTGTTTGTGCCATACCGTCTTTTTTACATCTTTACTCTATCGAATATATGAAAACTGACCCACACCAAGGCCGGTTTCATGAGCTATCTGTCACTTTTCACATTTTTTATGCTTCTTTTAGTTTGCCTTTACAATTTTATTTTATTTCTTGGTTGGAAAAGTATACTTTCATCATTCTTATTAATAGGCTTTTGTGGCAGCAGGATACGCTGTGTTTGTTTTATTATTTTCTTCCTTTACTGGAAAAAAAGATTTTAGCAGAGAATAATGGGAGGATAAACGGGTAAAGGCCGTCAAAAAACATAACATAAAAGAAAAGTGTGGTATTTTTAATAAACTTTTCTTTTTTTTTCTTTTTATCCTTTTTTACGTAAAAATTTCGTTGTTTTTCTTCTCGTCTTAAGTCAGTTTTTTTAGATGTTTATTATATCCTTAAAAAAGCAGCAAACAGTGCAAATAATAAATGCGCATCTTATTGACTACCCAACCCCTTCTAATATTTCTTATTGGTGAAACCTCGGCTTTTTAGCAGGAATCTGTTTATTAATTCAAATAGTTACAGGTATCGCTTTAGCTATGCACTATATGCCCCATATTGATCTGGCCTTTTTAAGCTTAGAGGGTATTATGCGCGACGTAAATAACGGTTGATTATTAAGGTATTCTCATGCAAATGGCGCTTCCGTGTTTTTTATTATAGTTTACGGGCATATCGGCCGTGGTCTTTACTACGGGTCTTACGCGAAACCTCGCGGGTTTGTCTGGCTTTTAGGTACAGTTGTTCTCTTATTGATGATGGCTACCGCTTTCATGGGTTACGTTTTACCTTGGGGGCAAATGAGTTTCTGAGGCGCAACTGTAATAACAAATTTATTTAGCGCATTCCCTTTAGTAGGCAGTAAAATTGTAACTTTACTCTGGGGTGGTTTTAGCGTAGATAACGCTACATTAAACAGATTTTTCAGCCTGCATTACTTGACACCTTTTATTATTGCAGCGACTGTTATTGTACACATTGCCGCTGTCCACCAAGACGGTTCGAATAATCCTCTTGGAATTTCGTCCTCAAACGATAAGGTTGGGTTTTTCCCTTATTTTGTTCTAAAAGACACATTAAGTTTCGCCGCTTTTATAGCTTTTCTTTCGTTCTTTATTTACTTTTTCCCCAATGTTTTAGGCCATGCAGACAACTATATTAACGCAAATCCTTTAGTAACTCCAGAGCATATAGTGCCTGAATTTTATTTTCTGCCCTCTTATGCGATATTGCGATCGATCCCTAATAAATTGCTCGGGGTTGTAGCCCTGCTTGGCTCAATTCTTATATTATTAACATTACCTTTTTCTACAAGTTCTTTAACGCGTTCTTCAATATTTAGGCCGCTACATCAAGTTTTTTTCTGGTTTTTGTTTTTCGACTTTTTACTTCTAGGCTATATAGGGCAACAAATTCCAGAAACACCCTTCATTGAAATTGGTCAACTAGCTTCAATATACTATTTCGCCTATTTTTTAATTATTGTGCCGCAGCTGGGGTATTTAGAGACCTGCTTAGTTTACGTAACGTCGAAAGACTATAAAAATTTAAGTTTATTTTAAATACTGATGTTTCTTAGTAATTATTCTTCTGTTTTATTCTTTTTAACTTTTTCTGTTGTTTTGTCCGTTGTTATTTTTAGTTTGCCTTATGTGATTGCCCTTAAAATAAACGACAAAGAGAAGCTATCCTCTTATGAGTGTGGTTTTAACCCCTTTAAAGATTCAATAAGTGAGTTTGATATCAAGTTTTATCTTGTCGCAATTCTTTTTTTAATTTTTGACTTAGAAATAAGCTTTTTATTCCCTTTTATTCTATGCCTTGACATGCTAAACTTTTTTAGTGTTAGTACAATGTTTTTATTTTTATTAATTCTTACTATGGGTTTTTTTTATGAGTGAAAAAAAGGCGCTCTTGATTGAGAATAGTCGCAAATTTCATTTACTCGTTACACGCAGCGTTTACGCCATTATTTTGGTCCACCGCCACCTTTTCCAACACCTTCAAAAGATGCCCCGATCCGTTTTTATACAGCGTCACGCCTTTCACTTAGTTAACCCAAGCCCTAAGCCTCTTATAACTTCTTTTGCAGCTTTAACTACCGCGGTAGGTTTAGCGTTACATTTTCATGGTTACACCGTAGGTTTTGAAACAGCTTTATGTGGCCTATCAGGCCTTTTGTTAAGCATTTTTCTTTGGTGGCAAGATATAGTCGACGAAGGCTCTTTTGAAGGAGTTCACACCAACATAGTCCAGCTTAGCTTGCGTTATGGTATGATACTTTTTATTCTATCAGAAATAATGTTCTTTTTCGCATTTTTCTGGGCATTTTTTGCCTCGAGCCTAACGCCTGCCGTAGAGATTGGAAATATTTGACCACCAAAAGGGATAGACACTTTTAAAGTTTTAGAAATACCCTTGGTCAATACTTTAATTTTGCTGGGTTCTGGGGCTTCTATTACGTACGCGCATCATGCTGTAACCACAGGTCTCAAGCTTGAAGTTATTTTTGCACTGCTTTTAACAGTTATTCTGGCGATTATTTTTACATTTTTCCAAGTCTACGAGTACGTCGGTGCGGGTTTTAAAATTTCTGATGGTATTTATGGCTCTTGTTTTTTTATGATTACGGGTTTTCATGGATTTCACGTATTAATAGGTACGGTTTTTATTTGTGTATCTTTAATTCGTCTAATGCTTAACCACTTTACAAAAACACACCACTTTGGTTTTGAGGCGGCGGCTTTTTATTGGCACTTTGTAGATGTTGTATGACTTTTTTTATACACCGGTCTGTATTTTTGAGGAGGGGCCTAAAATTATTTTATCTCATTACGTAAAATTTCCCCGCACTTTTTTATAATAAACAAAGGTTTTTTAATGGAACACAGGGTTATAACAGCCACAGGAAACTCTTTTTTTTAAATTCGTTTCTTGATGCTACAGTCTGCGAAATTAATCGGCGCTGGTTTATGTACTATTGCTTTAGCTGGGGTTGGTGGTGGCATAGGGACCGTTTTCGCAGCTTTAATTAGCGGTGTAGCTCGAAGCCCTCATTTAATGAAGCAACTATTTGCCTACGCTATTTTAGGTTTCGCGTTTACTGAAGCTGTGGCTCTATTTGCTTTAATGATGGCGTTTTTAATATTGTTTACTTTTTAAATTTTTAAACACCACTATTTATTTTGCTCACAACCTGCTTCGTCTAAAGGTTTAGGACAAAACTTTTTCATAGTTAAAACGCGCGTTCGATTCTCGCAGCGGGCTTATACTTTTATGATGATTTTTGCGCTCGAAAAAATTATAAGCCTTATAATCCTTATTCTGCCTATTTTACTGGCAGTTGCTTTTTTAACGTTGGCTGAAAGAAAAATTATGGCGTCTATCCAACAGCGGCTTGGCCCTGATGCAGTTGGTTTTACGGGCGCCTTACAGCCTTTATCAGACGCTATAAAACTAATACTAAAAGAAGCTGTAATACCCACAAACGCACACACTTTTGGTTTTATTATTGCACCAATCTTGTCCCTTTTTCTCAGCTTAACCTCTTGATCCATAGTCCCTTTTACAAAAGCTTCATACTTTGTTAATTTAGACCTTAGCGTACTTTTCTTTTTCGCTGTGTCATCTTTAGGTGTTTATGGCGTAATAATTTCTGGTTGGTCAAGTAATTCTCGGTACGCTTATTTTGGCGCGTTACGTTCGGCGGCCCAAATGATTTCGTATGAGGTTTCTTTTGGTCTTATATTAATAACAGTCCTTTTATGCGTAGGTTCCTTAAACCTTATAACTCTTGTTAAATTTCAGTTCTTTATATTTTTGGCTATTCCCCTGCTGCCTTTATTTTTAATGTTTTTAATAAGTATTTTAGCCGAAACCAACAGGGCGCCTTTTGATTTACCCGAGGCTGAATCTGAGCTCGTTTCAGGTTTTAATGTTGAGTACTCTAGTATGGGTTTCGCTTTGTTTTTTTTAGCAGAGTATAGTACGATGATTGTCATGTCTTTTTTGACAGCTATTGTTTTTTTGGGCGGGTGGCTTATTGTTAAATTATCATTTTCCCCTGGTTCCTTAACGTTGTCTCTTAAAGCAGGTTTAATTCTATTTTTTTATATTTGGGTTCGCGCGTCTTTCCCGCGTTATAGAATAGACCAATTAATGCGCCTTTGTTGAAAAATATTTCTGCCTTTATCACTTAGTTTTGCGCTTTTTTTAATAAGCTTTTTATTCTCCTTTAACGGTATTTTTTAAGATGCTTCGCCATAGTTACGACCTAACAAACAAAAAGGATAAAACGCTTCGTGCGAAATACTTGAGGTCCGAGTCTTTTATCGTAGCAGTAAAAATTTGTGCAGACTGCAAGTTACTTTTAGCAAAAAAAACCAAGCGCTTTTTGGCTTTCAGTACGCAAAGTGCTCTGCCACTAATTAAAAACCGCTGCCTTTTTACAAGCAATTGTAATTCTGTTATGTATAGGTTAAAGGTATCGCGTCACAAATTCCGCAGCGCTGTAGTAATAGGTTATTTAGTGGGCGTTTTCAAAATGTAGTTTTATAAAATCTCAATAGCTTAACAAGAGTATAGCTTGTGACTACTTCAATAACCTACATTAATGCTTATACAAAAGCTTTGCGCAAATTCTCGAAAAGGCCCACTTAAAAATTTACTAAAAAGATGCTGCTGCTTTTAATATCCATGCCTCTATTAGGGGTCTTCGCAATTTTCTTTATAAAACGTTCTAAATTTAAACTAATAAGAAGCCTCGCTCTGGGTTGGTCCACGGCAACCTTCAACTTTTCTATATATTTTCTATTGTTTTTTGACCCTGCTATTACAAAATTTCAATTCACTTGCAAAGTTGGCGGGCTTAAAATTTCTCACGATCATTTTACCATGGGCATCGACGGGCCCGCGCTGTTACTAATTTTACTTACAACACTATTAATACCCATTTGCTTACTTTTATGTTGAAACTTAAAGAATACAGTACTGCTTAAAGATTATGTTATTATCTTTTTACTTCTCGAAAGTGCGCTTGTAGGCGTTTTTAGTAGTCTTGATTTATTGGTTTTTTACATGCTATTCGAGGCCGTATTGATACCTATGTACTTTTTAATTGGGGTTTTTGGTTCACGAGAAAGAAAAATTCGCGCGTCATACTTACTTTTTTTATATACCCTTACAAGTTCTGTATTAATGTTTTTAGCGATCGTTTTTTTATATAGCAAATTTGGCACAACAAATTACATTTTGTTGTATACTATTAAACTAGACTCTTTTTCAGAAAAACTTTGCTGATTAGCGTTTTTTTCGTCCTTTTCTGTCAAAATGCCCTTAATACCCTTTCATATGTGGTTGCCAGAGGCTCATTGCGAGGCCCCGACAGGTGGTTCTGTTATTTTAGCAGGCGTTTTACTAAAACTCGGCGGTTACGGCTTCTTGCGTTATTCCCTTACGCTTTTCCCAGAAGCCTCGCTCTTTTTTACACCTTTTATTTTCATACTTAGCGTGTTTGGTATAATTTACGCTTCTATTACAACGTTGCAGCAGATTGACTTAAAAAAGATTATTGCTTATTCGTCTGTCGGTCATATGGGCTTGGTGACCGTGGGTATCTTTTCTGCTAATATACAGGGTGTCGTAGGTTCTATTTTTTTAATGTTAAGTCACGGTCTTACATCTAGCGCCTTATTTTTAGCAGTGGGTTTTCTTTACGAGCGTTATTCCACGAGAATTATTAAATATTTTGGGGGCTTATCTGCCACAATGCCTTTTTTCGCGTCGTTTTTTTTAATTTTTAACTTGGCAAATTTAGGACTGCCTATCACAAGTAACTTTATTGGTGAAATTTTTGTCTTCGTAGCTTGTTTTTCCGTAAACAGCTGAATCGCTTTATCGACAGGATCCGGGGTGGTTTTAAGCGCTGCCTACAGTTTATGAGTTGCCAACAGAATATTATTTGGCAATCTTAAATTACAGTCAATTATTGCTTTTAGAGATTTAAATCGAAAAGAATTTACAATTTTTTGCCTTTTTGCTTTTCTAACACTTTTTCTGGGTATTTATCCTGACCCTATTATTAATATCATTAAAGCGTCGTGATTCATTTAACACGCCGCATAGCCGTGTTTTATAACCTGTAGTTTAAAAGGCAAAACAAAACACTCATAATGTTTTCTCTAAAGGTTCAAGTCCTTTCAGGTTTAAACTTCGAAAAAAGGGCTAGATTTATGCAGGTCCGTCGTAGTGCCGTAAAAAAGGCTTGTAGTTTAAAGGTTAAAATACTACAATCATAATGTTTTGTTGAAGGTTCGAATCCTTCCCTGCCCAACTTTTTAAAATACTCTCAAAAGTAGTTCTACAAAAATCTCAGTAGCTTAACGGTATAGCGTGTGACTGTTAATCATTTGGTAACAAAAACAAGAATGTTTCGCCAGCTACATTTTTTGCGTAAAATTATTTTAGCTGCCGCGAAGTTGCTCCTTTTCAGATGAAGCTTAAAATAGCGTAACAAAATATGTATTTAGCTTATCTAGGGGACATTTAAAATTTTATGCCTTTTGACTCAAATTTTTTTAATTTTATAAAAAAGTATTAGTATTACTGTACTAAGTTTGCAGAGCGGCTATTTCTTAAAAACCTCGTAATAATATTATTATTCCGCGCGGTTTAGTGAAAAGGCTTTCAGCCCATTTGCGTTATTGGTTCGAGCCCAATTTGAGAAGAAACCTCCAAAATTTAAAAAGGCTTTTTTTATAGATGACAGGCTTTATAATTTTTTATTTTTCCTCCGCTAGCTTTATTTTGTCTGCTATTATGGTTATAATGTCGCGCAACCCGGTATATTCAATCTTCTTTTTAGTGCTTGTCTTCACTACTGCTTCTTTTATATTATTACTTCTAGAATTGGACTATTTACCTCTAATCTTCATTGTAGTTTATGTTGGCGCGCTGACTGTTCTACTTTTATTTGTTATGTTAATGCTAAACATCAAGGCAACTAACTTTGATAAAAATTTACGGCTGCTGCCCCTAATGGTGTTGTTGTGCGCGTTATTTTTATTCCAATTGTTTTCTCTTATTCACTTCGATTTTTTACCCCTTTCCAACATTTTGTCGTTGTTTTGTAGCGATTATAGTTTAATTACGTCTGATATTTTATTTTCGGTTTTGTGCTATGACATCGAAACTAATATGAGGGCCTTGGGTTTTATACTTTACTCGAAGCATTTTATACTAGTCGTACTGTCCGGCAACGTACTTTTACTCTCGATGGTCGGTGCTATTATTCTAACTTTACGTCGTTATTTTGCAGGGCGTTTCCAGAAACCTAATTTTCAGATTATGCAGGACTTTAAAATTACGCTATAAACTTTTTAAAAGATGAATCAAAAGGCGAATTCAATTGCTGCCCGTCTCAGTAATAGAGGCTCATGGGCGCTCGTTTTGAGCGAAGATAAAAGACATTTCAGTAAATTGTTCGTAAATAACGCGCAAACGCAGTCGTTTGTAACTAAAGTACTAAGGTTTTTTTTTTTATTACCTGATAAGCCTTTGATAAGGTTTTTTAAGCACAATTTAATATATATGCCGTCAAGTTTCATTACCAGAGCAATTCATAAAAAAATGCTTTTCGTCAATGCCCACAGTTTATACCATAAAAAAATATTTAATTGCTCCTCAACTTTAACGCCACTAACTAGTTTATCTGTGCTGTGCTTGTGTGATTTCAGTCACTGAGGGACTAAAAAAAGAGTCGCTCCAAAATTGCCCGCAAAAATTGACTACTCGGCATTTAGCCTTAATAGACGCAGTTCTGCGCAAATTCTATGCTTGTACATCGGCGGTCAGCTCGAAACACCTGTTAAACAACGCGACTTTATTTTTAAAACAAACTTCAAAAATGGCGTAAGAAAAGTTGCCCAGGCATTCTTATGTTCTAAAACAAATGAAATCATTTGCGGCGTAAGAGTTGGCTGCTTCGGGCGTTGAAAAAAAACAAAATCCGGACGAAAACAAGTTTTTACTTTCTTTAAGGGTAAAATATTAACACAAAGCGTGTCTTTTTTTGTAGATGCAGGTTTCTACAGAGGCCAAACAAAATACGGTACTTTTAATTTAACAATTTCAATTACTTACAGCAATGCTTAAACAAAGCTTTGGCGCAAAAAAAGTTGCCCAGGCATTCTTATGTTCTAAAACAAATGATTTCATTTGCGGTGTAGTAGTTGCCTGTTTCGGACGTCGAAAACAAGAAAGGTCTGCAAAGGTCAGACAAAATGTTCGGGCGGGCATATTTCAATGGTTAGAATAATAGTTTGTGATTCTATAGGCATGAGTTCGATTCTCTTTGCCCGTCAATTTTTCTTCTACGGGCGTAAACTAAAATGGGTTGTAATTTGCTTAGAAAAAACTTTTGAAAACGTCTGCTTTAAGGCCTATGCCTATATTCATAGAGGCTTTTAAAATTAGGTTTTGTCTTTAGGTCAAGGCGTAATTTGAAACGTCACAAAATTTCTTCAAAACACTGTGTGATAGCGGACTATTTTGTCAAATAGTTTGCGCTAGCAGAGAACAAGACAAGGCCCTCATAAAACAAATACTAAAGCGCCTCTAAAACGAAATGTTTATTTACAGTGTTTTTGACCTTTGCTAATAACGATGCTTCTACCAACGTCGTTGCAGTCTTATAATACTTTGTGGTTTACCCGCTGGCTTTTCTCCACTAATCATAAAAATATTGGCGTCTTATATTTCATCTTTGGCGCTTTTTCTGGTGTAATAGGTTTTATCGTTTCGATGGTGATGAGGTTAGAATTATCTCAGGCGGGGGACCCCTTTTTAGGCGGGAACTATCAGTTATATAACGTTTTAGTAACAAGCCACGCCTTTTTAATGATTTTTATGTTTGTTATGCCTACAGCGCTAGGCGGTTTTGAAGGCGCAAAAATAATTTGCTCGCGCTCCCTTTTTTAAAACTGCCCTGCTTATTTAAAGCGGTGGGCGCGTGCAATATAATCTTTTTTTTCAGGAAAAAAGGGTTGTTATAGAACCTTTTTTAGAGGTCCTGCTTAAAAGATTTAAAACTGCACTATAAACCCCCTTTTTTAAAGATCATTACAATTACCCCTGAAAGTTTATAGTTCAAGGGTCACGCAAATTTTACGTCTTTAGTTTCATATTCAGTAGTTTGGTCCCGTTGTAGTTTTAGCGTTATTAAGGCTTATTTGATATGCCTTTTTTAGGTTTTAAAACGTAGTTAACCTGCAAGTTGTAGCACGTATTCTAATAAAAGGTATAGCCAAATTTGGCACGGCAGCAGTTTTTGATATTGTGAAATAGCGGTTCAAATCCGCTTTCCTTTATAAAATTAAGTTTTTTACTTGGTGCAAAAGTAAACCCAAAAGGTTTTAAGCCTTATTATAGAAAGATTTCTGGTTCAAATTCAGAAGTAAAAAACGTTGTGCCAGCATATAATTTCTGTATTTTAAAGGATAGAATTTTAGACTACGGATCTAAGTATAAAGGTTCGATCCCTTTCAGGAATAATTTAAATCTTCGCAAAATTGCTTAAGAAAAATATGTTTGTTTAATATAACTGATAGATGCTTTTCAAAAATACTTAAAGAATGGGTGAATGGTTAAGCCGCTAAATTGTAAATTTAGTTCTTAAATGATTTGCAGGTTCAAATCCCGCTTCTTTAAAAATGTCTTTACACAAAAAGGCCTCGACAAAAAAACTTAGTTTTTATAATTTTTACTAAGTGTTCTTTTCTACTTTTAAATTACTTTTTAAGTGCCTCTCGTATCGCGTAATGTTCTTTTTTATTCTTAAATTAATAGATGTACTTGTGCGTAATAATTTTTCCATTGCTAAGCTTTTTAGCAAATGCCCTTTTAGGGCGTTTTTTAGGTGCTTACTCGCAGTGTTTAGGCTCAGCTGCCTCGATTTTTTTGTCCTTTATATTTTCGCTTTTTTTATTTTTCGAGGTCGTTTTTTCCGATTCTTCGTGTCACGTCTTTTTGCTTCAATGGTTTAGCGCCGAGCTGTTTTGCGCTAAATGGTCCTTTTTTTTCGACAGTGTTGCTGTTATTATGCTAATTGTTGTTTGTGCCATATCGTCTTTTGTACATCTTTATTCTATCGAATATATGAAAACTGACCCACACCAAGGCCGTTTCATGAGCTATCTGTCACTTTTCACATTTTTTATGCTTCTTTTAGTTTGCGCTGACAATTTTATTTTATTATTTCTTGGTTGGGAAGGTATAGGTCTTTCATCATTCCTATTAATAGGCTTTTGGGGCAACAGGGTACGCGCAGGGCAGTCGGCTATAAAAGCAATGCTTATAAACCGGGTTGGGGATTTATGCTTATTGGTTGGCGTTTGCGCAATTTTTCTAACTTTTAAATCCTTGGATTACGCTGTTGCTTTTGCTTTAACGCCTTGCGCTATTATTGACCAATTTTCGTTTCTATACATGGGGTCCGTCGGCCGTCTAACCCTCATTACACTGTTTTTTTTAATGGGCGTTTTAGGTAAATCAGCTCAGTTGGGCTTACATACTTGGTTGCCAGATGCAATGGAAGGTCCGACGCCTGTTTCAGCTTTAATTCATGCTGCAACGCTTGTAACAGCTGGGGTTTTTTTACTTGTACGCTGCTCTTATCTTTTTGAGTACGCTTCTATTTCATTATGTTTTGTTACTTTAGCCGGATCTGCCACGGCTTTTTTCTCTTCAACCGTTGGTTTAATACAAAATGATATCAAAAGGGTGATTGCTTACTCGACGGCTAGCCAAGTTGGTTACATGGTTTTTGCTTGTGGTTTATCAAACTACTCTTTGAGCGTATTTCATTTAGCTAATCACGCATTCTTTAAGGCGGTTTTATTTTTAGGCGCAGGGAGTGTTATTCACGGTCTTAGCGACGAGCAGGATCTTAGAAAAATGGGCGGTCTAATTAAAGCGTTTCCCATCACAAATCTTGTTATTTTTCTAGGTTCAATAGCTCTGGCAGGATTGCCTTTTCTTACAGGCTTTTACTCAAAAGACGTAATTTTAGAAATAGCCTTTTCATCCTACAATGCTCTCGCGCTTTTATCCTTTAGCCTAGGCTGCCTAGCGGCAAGCTTTACAGCCTTTTATTCTGGCAGGTTATTTTTTTTAACTTTTTTAAACAGTCCTAACAGCTACTTAAAATATTCTCAAAAAGCGCACGAACCAAAGTTATTAATGCTTGTGCCACTTATTTTTTTGTGCGCCTTAAGTGTCATAGTTGGCTATAATTTTAAAGAAATGTTCGTAGGGTTAGGTTCTCCTTTTTTCCAGTCTGCAACATTTGTTTTTACTAAATCTGCAAATTTAGAGGCAGAATTCTTAAGTGCTGCCGTTAAAAATTTCCCTTTTCTGTTAACGCTGCTAGGGCTTATTTTCAGCTATACTATTATTTATTGCAGCAGTACTCGAAAAAAAGATTTTTTAACAAGTATTTTGAAGTTGAAATTGTCGACAGCCACTCTTGCGCTGTATAGGTTTCTTTCTAAAAAATGGCACTTTGATCAGTTAATAAACGAATTTGTTGCTCATGGCGTTATGACATTTGGTCACAAAATTTCTTTCCGAGTCATTGATAAAGGTTTTATAGAAAAATATAGCGTTTTAGGATCTTCCCAGACATTTGTTACACTATCAGAACGCGCTACTACAATACAGTCGGGGTTTCTTTCCAACTATTTGTTGATGCTACTTTTGCCGGTACTACTATTAACTTTATTGCTTTATTCTTGTACCCTCTTGATAAGTTTTATGAAATGTTCTTTTCTACTTTTAAATTACTTTTTAAGCGCCTCTCGCAGCGCGTAGTGTTCTTTTCTATTCTTAAACTGATAGATCTATAACCACCCAGAAGACATAACTTCCAAGTTGTTTTTATAAGAAAGTCCTTAAACAATAAAGTAACCAAGCTGTAAACTAAAAAAACGTTGCGTTAAATTGGGGTTGAAGCTTAGCTGGTTGAGCAATTGTTTTGCAAACAAAAGGCCGTTGGTTCGAGGCCAATCAGCTCCAAAAAACTTTACGCAGTTGTTTAACAAAAGATTTTCCCACCTTTTAGCGCGGGGGCCTGCCATTCTTTTCTAGGCTTTTTAAGAGGGTTTTGCTTTAGCGTAGAAAAATAATTGAAAATGCTTAATTCTTGGCCGCAAGGCTGTCCCAGTACATTTAAGTAAAAATGATGCCCCGAACCGCAAACAACAATTTTTTAAGGGGATTTTTTGTAACAACTTTAGCGTTGCTTTTAGCAAACGTTGAAATATTTTTATTAGGATTCTCTTTTTATGTTCTTTTTAACAGCGCTTACGTTATAATAAACGAAGAAATTTTACTTTGTGTTTGTTTTATTATTTTCTTGTTGACTATCTTTTGTTCTTTGAATAATAGCCTTGTTTTAGAAAACTTGCAAGAAAAAACTGAGGGTATAAAAGCGGTCCTTTTTATAAGCGGCGGCTTTAAGCTAAAAAAACTCTCAAAAAAAAATGCTTTAATAACGCCGAATAATTGCGCAGAAAAACCGGCTTGTATAACTAGGCTTCTTTTAAAAACATTGTCCCTTGAGTCTACTATTGGTTGCCAGAAGATTCAAAACGCCCAGCGGCGTGCTTTAATTTTTCGTCTCAACGGCTGCTTTAGCAAATCTAATAAGGACATTGAAAAAAGCAAAGCATTTTACTCTCTAGCAGCTTGTTTTTTTAATAATACAGTTTACGGTCCACTGATTTTTTGTGATGTTCCACTGGCTCTTCGCGACGGGCAAGATTACGATGATTAAAAATAAGAGACTTCTTAAAAAATAACGCATTTAGCGATGAGCGGCTTGCTACAAAAAATAAAAACTAAAAAGTTTAAAAAAAATATTGCGGCAAAAATGTGGGCAAAACTACAAGCAAACCCGCAACGTAAAGCTGTATGCTTAAAAGTATTGACAATGTCTCCAAAAAAACCAAATTCTGCAAATAGGCGAATTGCTAAGGTTAAAACTATAAAAAAACCGTCTTTTTTTACGGTAAAAATACCGGGCGAAAAACACAATTTACAGCAGCATTCCACAATTCTTATTTGTGGGGGCCGATCAAAAGATTTAATAGGCATCCGCCTAAAAGCTATTAGAGGTAAATATGACCTTGCAGGCGTTACAGGACGGAAAAAATCTCGTAGTCTGTACGGGGTTAAAAAACCTACGTAACTAACTCAACGGTAGAGTGAATCGTTTACGACGAATTAGTTAATAGTTCAAATCTATTGTTACGTATCATTGAGGCGCTGGTGTAAAATCTTACTCTTCTGAAGAATAATCCTAAATTTTTGGGAAAAAGGACCCCCCGCTTTTGCGAAAGCAGATTAAAGTGTTGTTTTACAATCTGTTTTTTAAAAGGCTTTGCCTTTATTTTGGTAACTTTATTGTGCCTGTTATGATAGGTGCTTGCGACATGGCTTTCCCCAGGCTAAATAACATTAGCTTTTGGTTGCTTCCTCCCGCATTAATGCTGTTATTATCGTCGTCGCTTGTTGAAACGGGGGTTGGGACCGGTTGAACAGCATACCCCCCTTTATCAGGGATTCGTGCTCATTCTGGCGCATCTGTAGATATAGCCATTTTTAGCCTACACCTTGCAGGAATCTCCTCTATTCTTGGCGCTGTTAACTTTATCGTAACAATTTTAAATATGCGCGCACCCGGCATGACGGCAAATCGGACGCCACTTTTTGTATGATCCGTTTTTATCACAGCTTTTTTATTACTTCTTTCACTGCCCGTTTTAGCGGGCGGTTTAACAATGCTGCTTACGGATCGTAATTTTAACACGACATTTTTCGACTCTAATGGGGGCGGGGACCCTATACTTTACCAGCATATTTTTTGATTTTTTGGGCATCCCGAGGTTTATATACTTATTCTACCCGCATTCGGCGTAGTTTCACATATTGTATCAACGTTTTCTTCTAAGCCTGTTTTCGGTTCTTTAGGTATGATTTTTGCGATGCTATCCATAGGTTTTCTAGGCTTTATAGTTTGGTCCCATCACATGTATACAGTCGGCTTAGACGTAGACACTAGGGCTTATTTTACAGCTTCTACTATGGTTATTGCTATACCCACAGGCGTAAAAATTTTTAGCTGGATTGCTACCATGTTCGGTGGAAATATTATAATGACGACGCCTATGCTATTTGCGAATGGGTTCATTATATTATTCACTTTTGGTGGCTTAACAGGAATTGTTCTTTCAAATTCTGGTATCGATATCGCTTTACATGATACTTATTACGTTATAGCGCATTTTCATTATGTTTTAAGCATGGGCGCAGTTTTCGCCATTTTCGCAGGCTGATATTATTGGGTTGGAAAAATAACGGGCGTTAGTTATTCAGAAATTTTAGGGAAAATACATTTTTGAACAACTTTTTTCGGCGTTAATTTATGTTTTTTCCCAATGCATTTCTTAGGTCTTGCCGGTATGCCTAGAAGAATAGCGGATTTTCCCGACGCGTACACGCAATGAAATTCTATAGCGTCGTTTGGGTCTTTTATTACACTTTTATCTACGTTGTTTTTCTTATGCGTTATAGCATCCACAATAACTTCCCACAATCGTGTAGGTTACAGTACTTGGCGCAGCGTATCCAACTTTCAAAAGATTCTATAAAAGTATTTTAGCGCCAATACCTGGACTTCGAAAAACCATTAATAGTACTTTTAAAAGATTTTTTGTACACTGCTTGGCAAGTGGCTTTTTGTGACTAGTTTTATTAGGGCCTTTTTAGTTTTGGCGAGTAGCACACACATTTCCGGGGACGTCCGAAGGGCCGGGGTTTACCGTAATCAATAATTGTTTGAACGATCAGTAAATCTCCGCGTGGAAAAGTCAAATCCCGCCCCCCCTGCCTTATAAAATGACAAGATAGAGAGCTTTTACGTATTGCGAGCAATAACGTAAGGCAGGATTCTCTTCTATGTGAAATCGCTAAAAGTTTATTATAAGTTATTAATTTGCTTAAAAAAAATATGGTCGCTTAATTTGTAACTTTTTATAACACTTTACTTTTATCTTATTAGTGTACATGACCGTAGCAGCTTTTAAGGACCCTCAAAAACCTGTGTGCCCCTGGGTGTCATGCGCAAAAGTGGCTTTGCCACTTTAAAAAAATGTCGTTTCATGATGCGTAGCTTAGTGGTTTATAGCTTTTGACTTTTAATCAAAAAGTAATGAGTTCGAGTCTCATCGCGTCAATTGTAAGAAGTAAAGTTCTCACGTTTTGTATTTCACCTAAAAGTTTTATAAAATTTTTCTGTAGAGCGCCCCCCTTTTTAATTTTAAACGTATCGCATAACAATATTTAGCTGTAGGGCAAAAATGTTGCTCGCGCCCTTAGCTTAAAGGATCAAAAGCCGTGGTCTTCTAAGTCATTAATAAAGGTTCGAATCCTTTAGGGCGCACTAGGTGTGGCTGAGCGGCTTAAGGCAGCGGCCTGCTAAGCCGCCAAATAAACATTTCACAAGTTCGAATCTTGTCATCTAGAAAAACAAAATTTAATCACCAATGCTTTTGATTTTTAAATGAATTTATGAACAAACAAAAAAGATGCCCCAGTTTGACGCAATGACTGCTGCTTCACCAATAGAACAGTTTACTATTTATAAGATTTTGCCTTTGTCATATAATTCTTTAGACTTTTCTTTTACAAATTCCTCTTTACTTTTAGCGTTTTCTTTTTTTTTAACGCTTGCTATTCTTAACTCTATATGACACAAAGCGGCGCTTATCCCTACAACTTGACAAAGTATAATTGAATTACTTTATTGTTTCGTTTATTACAATGTCATAACAGAAAATATAAAAAAGGGCGGCAGTCTTTATTTTACAGTCCTTTTTAGTGTTTTTTATCTTATTTTGAGCTGCAACCTTTTGGGGTTAATACCTTACAGCTTTACTGTTACAAGCCACATAATTGTTACGCTGTGGTTAGCCACGTCAATATTTGTAGGTATTAATTTAGTAGGTGTGCAAACTCATGGGCTTAATATCTTATCTTTATTTTTACCCCCTGGTGCCCCTTTAATGATGGCCCCGCTATTAATTTTTATAGAGTTAGGTTCTTATGGCTTCCGTGTGATTAGTTTATCCCTACGACTATTCGCAAACATGTTGTCGGGTCACTGCCTTCTTAAAATTTTGGCGGGTTTTGCCTGAGCAATGCTTTCTTCTTTAAGCGTTTTGTCTTTTGCGCACTTTTTACCTTTAGGTGTAATAGTAGCAATAATTTTTCTAGAATTTGGTATAGCTTTTTTACAGGCCTATGTTTTCACGTTACTTCTATGTGTTTACTTGAACGACGCTATAAGCCTACACTAAATAAACGCTTAATTTCACATTATGTGACGCTTTTGATTTTTAAATGAGTTTATGAACACACAAAAAGATGCCCCAGTTTGACGCTTTTTCTTTTCTCTCACAAATAAGTTGAACCTTGTTTTTCTTTTGTTTATTTTTTTTATATAACAGCTATTCCTTGCTTCCTACAGCAGCTGTTGTTTTAAAAACGCGAACTTTGAAAGCGTGGAAACAAAATATTTTTTATAAAGAAAATTCCCTTGTAGACGACACCGTTAACGATAATGTTAACTTTAAGCCGTTGATTTTCGTCTTTTCAAAACCTTGTCACCCAGTTCTTTCCAGAGCTCTCTTTAATCCTAAATTTAGTCCTCGTAGTGACAATTATACGTATTCTTATCATTACAAGTAAATTATTGTTTTCGTCTTTTCAGAACCTTGTCACCCAGTTTTTCCTAGCAACCTTTTTCGGGGCCCCACACTAAAGTAGCTCAGTGGTTTCAGAGCAATTGGTTGAAAATCGATTTGTCGTAGGTTCAAACCCTGCCTTTAGATTTTACATAGCTTAGTTAGCTTATCCGGTAAAGCGTTTGTTTTGTAAGCAAAAGATAAACGGTTCAACCCTGTTACTAAGCTTAATTGTTAAGTAACCAAGCTGTAAATTAAAAAAACGTTGCGTTAAATTAGGGTTGCAGCTTAGCTGGTCGAGCAATTGTTTTGCAAACAAAGGACCGTTGGTTCGAAGCCAATCAGCCCCAAAAAAACTTTACGCAGTTGATAAACAAAAGATTTCCCCACCTTTTAACACGGAGCCCGTCATTCTTTCCTAGGCTTTTTAAGAGAGTTTTGCTTTAGCGCAGAAAAATATTTGAAAATTTGGGCGTCCTTTCTGTTAATATACAGGGTCTCATAGGTTCTATTTTTTAAATGTTAAGTAACGGTTTTACATCTAACGCTTTATCGACAGGGTCCGAGGTGGTTTTAAGCGCTGCCTACAGTTTATGAGTTGCCAACAGAATATTATTTAGCAATCTTAAATTACAGTCAATTACTGCTTTTAGAGATTTAAATCAAAAGGAAATTACTTTTTGTGTTTAAATAAGATAAGTGGTCGAGTTTGGTTTATGGCCTATGTTTTGAAAACATAATAATTTATATGAAAATTACACAAGTTCAAATCTTGTCTTATCTTTTGCGTCAGCAGATTATTTTGTCGCGTAACGTACTCATGTACTCTAAGTTTCCTGCCTTCACACACAAATATGTTTTTAGTATTGAAAAATAGCAGCTCAAATACGCTTCCCTCGTATAAGCAACACAAAAAATTTAAGCAACTTTTTTCACTTGGCGAAAAGGTAAACGCGAAAGGTTTAAAACCTTTTTCTAGAAAGATTTTTGGTTCAAGTCCAAAAGTGGAAAAACGTTGTATCGCATAAATAGGTAATGCACTAGGTTGCAAACCTATAGAAAGTAGTTCAAACCTACTTATAACGTAAAATAAGAGGGGCAAAGAAAGGGTTTGCGTACCAAGCTAATAACTCAACAGGCAGAGTTTCAGCTTGATAAGTTGGTCGTTGAAGGTTCGAGCCCTTTTTAGCTAAAGTTTTCTACGCAAGCTTGAGCAGCGTGTAGTGTAAAAGGCAACATTTTAGTTTTGGGAATTAAAGACTGCAGGTTCAAATCCTGCCACTCTGAAGACGTTATTTAAGCGAATATAACTGAATGGCTTAGGTGCCGGTCTTCCAAACCGGACGTGTGAGTTCGATTCTCACTATTCGCTATAGGTTAATAGTTTAAAAGGTCAAAATGTTGGTTTGTCAAACCTCTGTTGCGAGTTCAAATCTCGCTTATCCCGTATTTTAAAGCGTAAGCTTAATTTAAGAAGGCCCATCTTTTGAAGTTGTTGAAAAAGTTGTCAGGACCGGAATAATAGCGTATTAGCATGTAAAATATAAGCCCGCTGCGAGAATCGAACTCGCGTTTTAACTATGAAAAAGTTTTGTCCTAAACCATTAGACGAAGCGGGGTTTGTAGAACAACCAGCACGAAAAGAAAAACGACGAAATTTTTGCGGAACAGAATAAAAAGCGCTTAGCTGTTTTTTTCAACGAGTCATTGTACGTAATTATCGACCGAAACTGTTTCAACAACAATAGGCATATTTGCGTGCCCCACACCACAAATTTCACTACACTGACCAAAAAAAACACCTGAACGTAGCGCAAATAACGAGGTTGCATTTAAACGCCCTATACAAGCATCAACTTTTACCCCTAAAGAAGGCACCGCCCAGCTATGCAAAACGTCTGCAGCAGTTATAATTAGTCTTACGTGGGTGGCTGCTGGTAAAACAAGACGGTTATCTACTTCGAGCAAACGTAACTCGCCAAACTCTAATTCATCTTCTGGCACCATGTAGCTGTCAAAATTTAACGCACCAATTTCTTTACTCGAATCTGCGTATTCGTAGGCCCAGTATCATTGACGGCCCACACATTTTATCGTTATTGAAGGATCGATAACCTCATCAATAGAGTATAATAATGCGAATGAAGGGAGCGCAACAACTGCAAGTATTAACGAGGGTATTACTGTTCAAACAATTTCAATAAAAGTACCGTGTATTACGCTGCTGGTTGCGTGGTTTTTATTGTAGCGAAAATTACACAATGTTCTAAGTAAAACAACCAGAACAAAAAATAGTATGAATATTAGAAAAAACATTAAGTCGTGGTGTAAGTTTACAAGCCCTTCCATAACTGGGGTTGCAGATTCCTGAAAGAAAAGTTGCCAAGGTTTAGATGAGTCTAATAAGTAGAGCACCAGATTTTTATTTTTAGCTAATATTTCAGCGATTTAAAGCAAATAACAAAAAAAGCTCTGCGAAAACTAAAAAAACGACGTCGCAAAAATGTTTGCAGACATTATTAGAAAATCTGCATATAATAGTAAAATGAAAAGAGTAGTAGAAAAACCTGCTGTGCCGAGCTCCGAGAAACGGTGCTGCACTTTTACTCAAGGACCAAAATGGCTACTGCAGAAAAAAATAATTTTTACGAGCCTTATATAATAATAACAAGCAATGCAGCTAAATAGAGCTATAAATAACGCTACAACATTTTGCGACTGATAAACTACTGCGAGAATTATTAGCAATTTGCTATAAAAACCTGCTAGTGGGGGTATCCCAGATAACGAAAACAGCAGTATTGCAAACGTTGTGCCTGTGGTCACGTTTCGAGCATAGAAACCCGATCAATTAACAAGATACTTTAAAATGTGTGTTTTAGTTGCAGCAATTATAACGGAAAATATAGAAAAATTAGTAAAAACGTAAATAACAAGGTAAACAAAAGATGCTTTTAAAGATAACATAGAAAAGCACGCTAATGATAGTAGCACAAAACCAGAGCTTGAGACAGCTGAGTAAGCTATTAACCTTTTAGTTTTCTTTTGAAATAACGCCGCAATCGAGGCTAACGCTACTGAAAGTAACCCTGTTATATGACAGAACGTAGATCAGTAAAAATTTTCAAAAAAGAAAACTGAAAGAAATAAAGTTAAAAGAACATTGAAAATTACTATTTTCGGGACTGTAACAAAAAAAAACGTTATGGGCGTTAAAGAACCCTCATAAACGTCGCACAGCCAAACATGAAATGGCGCCGCCCCGACTTTAAACAAAAGCGCGGATAACGAAAAAGCTAAGCCCAAAAGTACGATGCCTGAATTGCTCTGCTGTTGTGCTATTAATTGGGCTGCCTCAAAAGAAGTTGCGCCTGAAAGAATATAAATTAAAGAGAAGCCAAACAAAAGCAGGGCCGATGTAAAAGAGGACAAAACAAAATATTTTAAACCAGCCTCTGCGTTGAACTCAGAACCCCAATAGAATGTTGCAAGCAAATAAAAAGCGAGTCCCTGTAATTCTAGTGTCATAAAAATTGTCAAAAAATCGGCCGATAGTGTTGTGAAGGCTAAACCAGCGACAGAAAATAAAAATAACAAGCTGAATTCATACTGGCATATCTTTTTTAAGCGTAAGTAGCTCATAGAAAAAACTATTACAATTAGACTTGTAAAAACCATGGAATCCCGTACGAGTAATGTTTGCGAATTTACGTTTATGTGGTTACTAAAAGAGGCGTATAAAGGATCTGCAAAAAACAAAAAATTTATCAGCAAGCTACACAAAAAAATTACTAAAAAGTAATTAGCTGATGTGCCTAAAAAAGGCGCGCCAAGGTAGTTATGGTTTGTGAAAAATAATAAATAAACCATTTGGGATGCTAAAAATAAAAAAATTAAAAACTCGATAAACGTTGGCGAAAGCGTATCGTAATAAAAAAATAAGGATTCCATCTGATAAGCTTGTGGATTAAAAACTAAAAAATTAGGGTAAAAATATTAACCTTTTAACTGGGAAATAAATTGTAAACAAATGCTGCCTCTTATGCGACAGTAGTTTATTAAAATAGCCAACCCAACAGAAGATTCTGCCGCGGCTATTGCAAGCACGAAAATAGGTATTAATTCGCCTACGCGATCATCCAAGTGTACGGCTGCAATTAAAAAATTAAGGTTAACCGATAGTAAAGCCATCTCGAGTGACATTATTACTGTTAAAATATTTTTTCTGTTTAGCGTTATGCCCACAACAGAGACGAAAAATAAAAGCAGCGAAAGAAATAAAAATAAAGCAAAATTCATCCTTTAATACTTTGCAAGTAAGCTAGAGTGTATAGCCAATTTAAGTTTAGCAACGACAAGCGCTTTTTTTATAGGTAGACTACGAATTCCTTTCGCCTCAAGCAAAATTTCGTTTTTCTGAGCAAAATGTACCCAGTACTTTAAGTAACCTTTACCGCGGCCCATTCTAACTTCTTGCGGTTTTTTTGTAACCATGCCTGAAGGAAAAACACTGACCCAAATTTTAGCATTTTTTTTAAGACCCCCTCTTAAATATTTGCGCGCAGCCTCGATTTGTTTAGAACTTACTCGACCAGTTTCGTAGGCTAAAAGGCCGTAAGAACCGCCATTTAAAAAAGCGCGAGTTACTTTATTGTTTAAGGACTTTCTTATAAAAACAGCCTTGAAGTTGTGTCTTCTGGGCGACAATAGCATCTATTAATTTAAGAATAGAAAAACGTTATCGTGTTGGCCTAAGTTAAGCATTTTCAAATATTTTTCTGCGCTAAGGCAAAACCGTCTAAAAAGCCTAGAAAAGAATGAGGTTCTGCAAAAACGGTTCCTGGCAATATTCCGTGAGAGGCGCTTAAAAAGTAATTTAAAAGTAGAAAAAAACGCTTTATAAAAATTATAAAAACTAAGTATTACTCATGAAACGACCTTTTGGTGTGGGTCAATTTTCATATACCCGGTAGAGTAAAGATGTCCAAGAGACGATATAGCACAAACAACAATTAGCATAATAACAGCAGCTTCAAAAAAAAGGACCATTTAGCGCTAAACCAATGAAACAAAATGACGTGACACGAAGAATCGGAAAAAACGACCCCGAATAAAAAAAGCGAAAGTATAAAGAACAAAAAAAGTCGAGGCGGCCCAGCCTAAACGCTGCGAGTGGGCACCTAAAAAACGTTCTAGAAGGGCATTTGCTAAAAAACTTAGCAATGGAAAAATTATTACGCAAAAGCACACCTATTCTTTAAACTTAGAGTTTTGACCGGGGGTGTCGTACAAATTTAAATTCCAGCCGCAGATTCATCTACGGCTACTTTGTTACAACTTGCTCGCTATTAAAAACTTTATCTTTTCTTGTGAAAAATTAGTAGTTATGTTTGATAAGTCTAATTAACAACGGCTGGGAACGATTCCATGCAAAATACTCGTAGGGTTTTTGGGCCTTTCATAAAAATTAATAATCAAAAGATTTTAACTGAGCTTTTTCTAGCGAGGTGATGGGCGATAAGTATAAAAAAAGTTTGTTTTGTTTCACGGTTTCTTTACTTTTAAACCATTACTGTTTATTCCTGCTTCATAAATCTGAGTTGCAAGCTTTAATCCGTACTTTAAGAGTTTTTACAGTTTTGCTGCATTCTAGTAGCCAGCTCCTTTTTGTTACTTTTAATGTATTACATTTAGAGCCCATTACGTAAAAGCCATAAAGATTTAGACGTCGTTTATATTTTCATCTTATCTTACATAAGTGATTTCACTAAAAACTAGGAAGCGCGCCACTTGCGGAGAGCAGCTGATTGTCGAGGTAGACCCCAAGTGCATATTTTCGCTTAATTGGTGATCCGCCCCCATCTGACACGGTGTAAATAATGAAATAGTAAAATAAGTTGCGCCCGTTTACGAAATTAATCGAACATTTTACAACAAGAGCTGACGACAACCATGCAACACTTGTAAGAGCGAAAATTATGAAAGGTTTTGTATTTTCTAAACGCTCTGTTCAAGCGTATTACGTGCTTTTATACAAACAATGGTAAAATTCGCGTGTTGTATCGAATTAACTAACATAATCCACAAACTATACTTTTTCTCGTCTAATTCTTTAAATTTCAGTCTTGCGACTATACTATTCAGGCAGGCGGCTTTTATGTTAAATACTTTAATTTTTAAAGGGCCGGCATCGTTGAAGGTTTGAACTACAAGAGTTTCTAATTCTTTTTGCTAATCAAACTTTCGCCATAAAAAGGGTCAGTTATCGGCTTAAATTGCTTAAGAAGAATACCAGAATTTTCGCAAGTATGGTTGCCTATTAATTGTCAGAAGGTTGCTTTAGCGATTGATATTCCAAACCATATAAGAAAATTTTATCTTTACTTAGCTTATTCTAGCCCCCTCAACAAAAACTCAAAGCAACTAATTTCCAGCAAAACCTCACAAGTTTACCTTTTGTGTTTTTTCTGTGATTAAATTGCAACCTTTTTAGCGTTTTACGCCAAGTGTTTTTGGTTAACGTTTACACCTTATGTTTTACCGAAACATCTGGCACATAATTTGTTGGGGTTTTTACTTAAAAAATCAAGGTTTATTTAAGCATGTTAAACACGTGGTAAAATTACCAACTTTTTTATTTAAGGTCGCTGAATCTAGGTTTACCTAATTGTTCAATATTCTTGACTGCGATTTAAAAAATTTAGCTGCTATTTCAAAACTAATGGGGCAGATACCCCGTGAAAGGCTGCTAAAGATCTTTGAAGCGACAGATTTTGGCCTACCGAAGTCTAATCTTGTAAAAGCATTTTATTAAACAAATTTAATTTTTAATGTGGTATTTTATACCCGTTTTAAAAAACACATCCTTTTAAAAGTAATCCCAGATACGCTACATTTTAAAACGTTAAACTAGCATATCAAATATGCCTTAATAACGTTAAAACTGAGTCAGAATCAAACTCATGAATACGAGGCAAAATATGTAAAATTTGCGTAACTCTTGGCCTATAAGTTTTCAGGGGCAACTGTGATGGTCTTTAAGGAAGGGGGGGTGGGGGTTATATAAATTGTTAGTTAACTACTTTTATGCAGGTCAAAAAAGCGTAAATAAACGTTTTGTCTTTGGTCCGCATAAGTACTGTATAAAAAAGTGCGACCAAAGGTTAAAGGGCTCGAACCTCTAATACCGAATTTGAAATTCAGAGTTTTACCCTTAAACTAAACCTCAACATTTTACAGCAAAGAGAATTGAACTCTTAACTTTTCTAAAAATTTGGTCCTAAACCAAATGCGTCTACCAACTTCCGCCATACTGCAGAAAATTAAGAATACAAAAAAAGGATTTGAACCTATAACCTTTAGATGATGAGTCTAACGAACAACCAAACTGCTCTTTTCTGCACGGTTCTTTAATAAGTAATTTAGTAAGTAAAAATTTGCGCCTAAAAATTTTAAGCATTTATGTTATACTCTTATTTCGTACGGCTCAGCGAAATTTTTACAGTGTATAATAAACCTGCCGCCGATTAAAGTTCTGTTATTGAACCGCCCTAACTAAAAGCATTTGAAAATATAAAGTCGTAAAACTTGTTTTGGGTTAAACTTAAAACTTAGATAGATGCTTTCATTTTTTATTTAAAAAAGCGTTGCTAACTGAACATAAGTAGAAATGGACAGAAACAATAGGCTTATTCTTATTATTCTTCTCATACTAAATAGGAACGCCCTTTGTTTTAAAAAAGCAAAACCAGATAGAAACAAAACTGATTTACATCGTTTTAAACCCAACTCACGGACGGCTTTTATTGACGAACAGTCAAACCCTTCATTGTTTCTTCGCAATGAGGATGCCATAAGTCGACATCGAGGTCACAAACAAAAACGTCGCTTTGGTCGCTTGATTTTTATTATTCTGTTATCCCTATAGTATCTTTTATCTGTTGAACAATTTCCTTTCCAAGCAGAAAAATTGGTTCATTAAAGCCAACTTTTCATTTCTGCTTGACGTAGCAGTCTCACAGTTAAGCAGACATATGCTTTTATGCTAGCAAGTAAAATTTTTTACTTAAATCTGCCTTCTGCACTTCTTTGTTACTTTTTAAAAGAACTTCGCCCCAAAGAAACTACCAAGCAACAACTGTTTTTTTAATTAAAAAAATTAGCGTCAACCTAATAAGTAACAATACCTTGCTTTTACCTTTGAAACAAACTTTTCTCGTGCGTTTTGGGAGCTCCTTTACTAGCAACTTATCTATAAGAAGATTAGCGGACTGTTTGACGAGCCTCTAGAAAAGAGTCTCATAAAAGGGGCATAAGCTGCTGTCAGCTTGTGCGCTGAGTAATATTTTAAGGTTTTTGCAATAGTTGCTTATAGTCAAGATTAAAAGGGTCTTTTCGTCTTGGTTTTGCAAAGAAGAATCTGCACTTCTAACTCAATTTCACAAAACAAAAAGATATGACAGTAAATCCGTCGTTGCTGGATTCGTGCAGGACTATATTTATTAGACAAGGAATTTCGCTACATTACGATCCTCAGAGTAAGACCGCTATTAACCCCGGATTATCAAAAAGCAGCGCAATTTTGTTTCATTGTAAGAGCATGGAGCACCAGTCTAACCATATATTTTTGCATTATCATAGTTATGTGGTTTTAATAACCAGTCGCAGATTTTATCTATTTATAGCAATTCACTAATAGAAACTGCAATCCTTTATTCCTAAGTTACAGGATAAATTGGCCGAGTTCCATATCTTTTTTTAATTTTTCCACGATTATTTTGATAAACGAATTTACCTTATTTGGTTTAATTACAGCTTTTTATCGCGCGCTAAATTAGGGGCAGTTTTCCTGAGTAATTACTCGCATTATTTAAAGAACCTAGGTTAAAATAAATAGCTTATAATTACTGTCTTTAAAAGGCCTAATGCTTATTGCGGACATTTGGCGGCAAGAATTACTCATTTTTTTAAAGCAGTAGCCTAAAAATAAAAGCCTGATTAACTCTACGAAATACAATATGACGAGGAAAAACTAAAATAATACGTGAAAGGTATTATAAACCTTTTTTGTTACTAATTTCTGCATTGTCAACCCCGGATTATTGCTAGTTTTTCACAAAAAAAGCGAAAACGAGGCGTTCTGCTACGAATAAAAATGTTTTTTTACTGCGATTTTTCGGCAGAACCTTAATTTCAGTTTATTTTAGACAATTTTTTATTTAACGTTGAGACTTTTACGTCCCCTAAAAAGGTTGGCTGTTTCTAAGCCTACAGCGACGGTGTTTTGATAAAAAAATTTCTTAAATTAAAAGTTTATTTGAAAGCCTTAAAGATCACTTTGAGTTGTTGCTCTCTGGAGTATACACTTTCTCGCGTATAATCTAACTACCCGTAAAGAAATGTTTTTTATATTCAGAGTTTAAAAGGATCTTGTAATGCTTAGTAAGCAACCTTGATACAATTAGTGCTTTACCTTAAAAAACTGTTGTTGGGCGCTTCTCTAAAAAGAATTTCGCAGAAAACAAGCTATCGCCAAGTTTGATTAGCCTTTCACTCCAATTCAAATTTCGCCCGAGCTTTTTGCAACAAACATCGGTTAGATCTTCTGATTTATTTTTACTAAATGTTCAACCTGAATTTGAATAGATCACATTGGTTTCGTGTTTACGCTAAATAACTGCTAATATTAATTAATTCTGCTTTAAAGTCAACTGTACTGCAAGCTTGCTGTTTAACTTAACTAGCAGAACCATAATGCAAAAGGTAAACCTTTTTATAAAAAGTTGTTTAGAAGCATTTAAATTAGAATTAGCCCAAAATCGCTAACGTTCCTTCACAGTACTTTACGCTATTAGTTATTTAGAGGTTTTAGCCAAGTAGTTAATTCTACGAAAAGAGCACAATTTTTTACGCCCTAAGCATATTTTGCTACGCTCATTGCTAAGCAAACTTTTCTTGTGCGTTTTGGGGCCTCCTTTACCAGCAACTAATCTGTATAAGTAACTTATCTGCAGGAAGATTAGCGGGCTGTTTGACGAGCCTCTAGAAAAATAGCCATCCAAGCCTTGTTATGAGGCCTAACTTTAAAATTACGAGTTTTGTAGGACTCTTTTTAAAAAAAATAACAAACTTCATTTTTAAAGCGAGGTTTTCAGCATTTATAAGGCATAATTGATTTCATTCGCCATTACTTTCAATTTCTCTTTTGATTTTTTTCGAGCTAATAAGATGTTTCAATTTGCTGCGTTGTAAGCTTAAATCCTTGTAAGTTTATTTAAGCCAAGCTGTAGTTTTCACTAGAGGCCTGTTTTCATTGAGGGAATTTTTGAGACGTAATCTTGCGCGCAATTATGTTTCGTAATGTTTTATTTCAAATTACGCCTCGAGCTCTATACTAAGCTCACTTTTAAAAGCTTTTATAAATTGGCCTTAAATTAAGCATTTTCAAATATTTTTCTACGCTAAAGCAAAACTCTCTTAAAAAGCCTAGAAAAGAATGACAGGCCCCGCGCTAAAAGGTGGGAAAACCTTTTGTTAAACAACTGCGTAAAGTTTTATGTCAGCACGTCACGCCATTTTAATAAGGCAAAGTGATTTATAATCAAGCAAAGTGATTTATAATCAAGAACCGCGCGCGATGCGACTCTGAGACGTTGTAAAACTTTTTCAAATGTTTTGTAGAACTGCCCGGAGAAAACTACTACTGTGCGTTTTGGGACCGCCTTTACGAGCCTCTACAAAAGAGTCTCCGGGTTGACATGCGTGTGGTAGGTAAAAGCGTTGGTAAGGAACAAGAACAAAAGGAACAGTTGCTTAAAAACCCCGGAGAAAACTATTACTGTGCGTTTTGGGACCGCCTTTACGAGCAACTTATCTGTGAGAAGATTAGCGGACTGTTTGACGAGCCTCTACAAAAGAGTCTCCGGGTTGACATGCGTGTGGTAGGTAAAAGCGTTGGTAAGGAACAAGCGTTGGTAAGGAACAAGAACAAAAGGAACAGTTGCTTAAAAACCCCGGAGAAAACTATTACTGTGCGTTTTGGGACCGCCTTTACGAGCAACTTATCTGTGAGAAGATTAGCGGACTGTTTGACGAGCCTCTACAAAAGAGTCTCCGGGTTGACATGCGTGTGGTAGGTAAAAGCGTTGGTAAGGAACAAGAACAAAAGGAACAGTTGCTTAAAAACCCCGGAGAAAACTATTACTGTGCGTTTTGGGA
>Ga0209390_10002846_pt1 | contig 29306 bp, 33 predicted proteins | sample BON01_FD_187212 | JGI IMG/M metagenome (GOLD analysis project Ga0209390, IMG submission 187212) | Freshwater microbial communities from Lake Bonney liftoff mats and glacier meltwater in Antarctica - BON-01 (SPAdes) (version 2) | ecosystem: Environmental > Aquatic > Freshwater > Ice > Glacier...
AGTTTAAAGATATATTACAATTATTAAAGAAATATGCAAAATACAACATTTGATATTATTAAACTTATCGAAAGTAACCCTATTACTTTACTGTAAATTCCAAACTAAATTACTAACAAAAGTTAAAGAATGATCAGCAACAACTATTTATTTCTAGTTTTTATTGTTATTTAAATCACAACTCAAAAACCGATTTTATTATCTCACTTGATTCTGTATGGAAATGGTGTGGATTTTCACGTCAAGGAAATGGTAAAGTTGTACTTGTAAAAAATTTTAAAATAGATATAGATTACAAAATAGAAAAAGCTGCTTCTGAAGTTGCAGAAGCTGCTCCAGAGGTTGCAGAAGCTGCTTCTGAAGTTGCAGAAGCAAAGTTAGATCTAGGAAACACCGATAAAAATATAAAATTAAAAAACTTAGGTGGGTCTGGATTAAATAAAGAAAAAGTGTTAATGACTATAAACACATTTAAGAAATTTTGTTTGAAAGCTGGAACAAAAAAAGCGGATGAGATACACAATTATTATATAAAGTTAGAAGAATTATTACAAGAAATGATGAATGAAGAAAGTGTAGAATTAAGATTACAACTTGAGAATAAAAAAAATCAACTACAACAATTAGAAAATACAAATTTAAATTTAATAAAAGAAAAAGATTCAGTTAAAGAATTAGAAAGAGAAAAGGCCTTAATTGAAAATTTTCCTAAAAATACTCAATGTATTTATTATGGTAAAATCGATAATAAAAGCGATAATAATGAATATCTTATTAAATTTGGTAATTCTAATGATCTTCCATCAAGAATTAAAAACCATAAGAAAAGTTATACAAATTTTGTATTACTTAATGCTTTTAGAGTATCAAATAAAATCGAATCAGTAATCAAAAAACATAAAATCTTATCTCATAAGTTAAGAAAAATTGATGTTAAAGAAGATGTCAAATTCACAGAGTTAATAGCTTATAACTTTACAGATTTTACTTTAGATGATATTAATAATATTTTATTGGATATTGTTAAAGAATCTGATAGTACAGTAAATAAAGAATTAGAATGTAAACGTGTTGAATTAGTGATTTAAAAGAACAAATATTTAGCTATAATTGAACAGGAAAAAACTAAACAAATGCAAATTCAATTAGAAATGTCAAAATTAGGAAATATTAATATAGTGAAAGTTTTAGATGAAGAACAAATATTTGTAATTTGTTAAATAAGAATGTTAAATTTAAAGAACTCGAATTAAAAATTGAAGAATTACAATATGAAAATAAACAAATTACAAACACAAATACAAACATAAATGAAAATACAAACATAAATGAAAATACAAACAGAAATGAAAATACAAACAGAAATGAAAATACAAAGAAAACAATTACTGTCAACAAGTTAAAAATCAAATCTAAAAGAGTTAGAAGAGAAAATGTATTAATAAACACATCTTCAGATGAAGAAAAACAAAAATTTATTACTTGGTTAAATGCAAATATACAGAAAAAAGAAAGTAAAGATAATTGTGCATTAAATTGGTGCGCACTTTTAACAAAATATCTTGGATATAGAACAAACCCTATCATAAGTTGTAAATTTAGAGCTTATTTCCAAGAATATATTGGTAAAGAATATATATATAGTAATTTCAAATATCAAAGTAAAACACACAATGGTTGGAGAAATTTAATCTTAATTAATTAAAACACATTTTACGTATATTTACCATTTATATACATAAAACACATTTTACGTATATTTACCATTTATATAAAACACATTTTACGTATATTTACCATTTATATACATTATCTTAGTGCAGCTAGATTTGGAATTTGCCGAGATTAATTCCTTAAAACATTTTACGAATCTTTTTATCCTGAAAAGTTAAAGATTGTATTTACATTATAAAATTATAACTTTAGATCACTTAAATAACTATAATCGTATGTATTACTAAATTGTTAGGTCTTAATAAAATTAGGGTATAAAAGGTTTTCTAATTAAATCATAATCTGTGTTTGTTAATTTTTCCATTATTAATTAAATAATAAATTTATTTAAAAATATTATAATAAGAATATATATATGAATAAAAGATTACTAAAAGAGATACATAGATTGATGGGCGAACAAAATTCTAAACCATTATTAGATAATGATTTTCTTATTTATTTTGACGAGTCAAATGTTAACAAAATATATAGTATTATAAAACCACCTAAAGAGTCAGTATATAGACATAAGTTTATAAGATTAAATTTTGATATTCCTGAAAATTACCCACATTCCCCTCCGGTAGTAACTTTTGTCAATTATGATGGTATTAGAATACATCCTAATATGTACGAAAATGGCAAATGTTGTAGTACAATTTTGAATACATGGCCATCGGATAATGAAAAGTGGACTAGTAGTATGGGTATAGAAACAATTTTATTAACATTTCATAGTTTTTTAGATAATAACCCTTATACTTATGAACCTGGTGGTCAAGACGATTCGAGTTATACAGATTATGTTTTACATCAATCTTGGAAGACGTGTTTAATAAAATATATATATGATCAATCTCAACCTGACATTTTTACGAATTATATAAATAATTATCTTGTTGAAAATATGAATGATATATTTTATGATTTGTATAATCTCAGGTTAATTTACGAAAGTGGTTATTATGAAACTAAATGTTTTGAAATTGATTTGTATTTTATTGATTATTCTAATATTATATATACTTTGCAAATAATATTTGGATGTATAATACGTGAAGATAAAGTATCTTTGAAAAATATAAAAGAAGTTCAATGTACGTTTGATTGTGATATTTGTTTTGATACGATTGACAACAAAAATGTTAAGAATATAAAGCTAAAATGTAATCATAAATTTCATAAAATTTGTTTAGATAATCATATTAAAAATAATGGTTTAGTTTGTCCAATGTGTAGAAATAGTATTGATGTAGAATTTGTTATAAATCCTGAAACAAAGAGAAAAATTAAAATAGGTGGCAAAATTCATAAATCATTATTATTACGAAATAAAATATCTAAAAATTAAAAGTCAGACAAATAATAAATCTAAAATTAAAATACATTAAATCATCAAATTCATGCAAAGAAATTATTAAAAAAATTATTATATTCTTTGTATTGAACCAATTCATTAAAAATAATTTTTCTAGAATTTTTTAAATTATTAATTATAATATCATTCACATCAAGTATGGATTCCAAACTATATTGAATATTATATTGATTTATATTATATTGTATTTTTTTTAAGCTATATACTAGGGATTTTATTCTTAACTCTATATCTGATGGATTTATTATATTATCAATAGATAAGTTATATATATTTTTTTTCAACGAACTTTTTTTTTCAGGTAAATATGATACTTGAGAATAAATAAAAGTAATATATTTTTCTATATACGATGGTTCCATTGAGAGAAAATTAGAAAATATATTAATAATATCTTGAGATAAAAAAGAAGGATTTAATAATCTTAATTCTATAAATAATAACCCCCAGGCTACACAATACCTATCATTTTTTTGAAATCCTTTTAAACAAACGTTAGATGAATTTGTAAATACATAATCTGATATTTCAGGTAACATTTCATTAATTACATATTTTATAACTTTTTCTGTATCAACTAAGTGTCCACCATTATATATCTCACCGTGAGGTTCAAAAAATTCTATAGTTTGATATAGATTATCTATAACAATAACGTTAAAATGTCCAGATATATATGAGTTTAAATTATCTTCAATTCGTGTAGGGAACCGTAAAGCTATAGGTAATAGATAAAAACGTTTCTTTTTTTCTAATTTTCTACATTTATCTAAAGCTATTCTTAATAAATCAGAAACTCTATATGATGTTTTGAAAACATCAATGTCTATATAATATTCCTCAGTATCAATATCAAATTTACAAATATTCCTAGAATTTCTATTTAATAATATATCAATATATCTTGATAATATTGAATCATTTATAATAAAAGAACTTGACTCGTAACCCAATACATTTGGATATTTCATATCATTAATATATAAAAGTGACGGTGGTAATATATTCTTTATAACTTTTTGCATTGTTAATAATAAATAAATAAAATAATTTTATAATTAAGTTACTATGAATAATAAATATAAGATAATTATATTTCCTATGAATAATAAATATAAGATAATTATATTACCTATGAATAATAAATATGTTAATGTTGTAAAGTAAATGAAATTTGATGTTGTAAATGAGAAGTAACAATACTTGAAATTTTTGCATTATAAATACTTGAAATTTTTGCATTATAAATTCTTTGTTTTTAATGATTTTTTAGATGAATAATAAATATAAGATAATTATATTACCTATGAATAATAAATATGTTAATGTTGTAAAGTAAATGAAATTTGATGTTGTAAATGAGAAGTACAATACTTGAAATTTTTGCATTATAAATACTTGAAATTTTTGCATTATAAATTCTTTGTGTTTAATGATTTTTTAGATGAATAATAAATATAAGATAATTATATTACCTATAATAAATATGTTAATGTTGTAAAGTAAATGAAATTTGATGTTGTAAATGAGAAGTAACAATACTTGAAATTTTTGCATTATAAATACTTGAAATTTTTGCATTATAAATACTTGAAATTTTTGCATTATAAATTCTTTGTGTTTAATGATTCAAAATCACTTAATTTTTTTAGATGATTATTAAATTGTTCTAAATTATCTAGACCTAAATATAAATCACTCGTGTCTTTAAATTTGCCTAGAATTCTTAATGATTGTAAACATGATGAATTGTTTATAGGAACTTTAATAATTTGATGTGTTATATGACGTTTGTAATCAGATGATACAAAAGACAAACCTCTTAAAGCCATTCTATGACTTATAATAACAGCTTTTTTTGGTAAATTATCAATAATATTATTAATTGATGATTTAAGTGTAGGTATTTTTTTAGCCTTACCATTTATGAATAAAAATTTTTCATTACATAATAATACAATCGGTATATCTTTCATTTCTTTACTCATTTGATATGCTTGTTCTTTCATATCAAATTGTAAATGGAATTTTGTAAATAACATTAAACCGTTATCTTGTTGTATAAAATGATTCATTGTATCTAATTGGCTTTTAATAATTAGAGATGAAGTATTTTTATAATAAGCATCTTCTTTTATAAAAATTATTTGACTGAATTCTACTTTCATTGTTAAAGGGGTTGATGTGCAATAAATACTTCTTTTACCATATATACCACATTTGTAACTTATATCAGCTTCGTCATAAATTACATATTTTGCAATTATACCAGATCTTATAAAAATTTTTTTTCTATAACAATTGTTCATCAATATATATATACATTCTTCTTTTTTTTCTATTTTATTTTTACTATCAACTATACAATATTTTACTTTTTCATTTTTTAAACGTTGAATATATTGTTTTAATACCAATAGTGAATTTTGTATAATTAATACTCTAACTCCTGATGTCTCTCGTAAACATTCGATTAGCTTATTAGTCTTGCCACTTTGTACTGGACCGTAAATTAATGTATTATTTGTCCATTTCATATTTTCAGTCAAGTATTTCTTTGACACACCAGGTATGATATTAATCATAGATATATCACCACTCATTACAACAATTAAATCTCTTATTTCAATTGGCAAAAGTGTAAATAAAGACATTACGCAAATATACACACATGTTTTTTAAATTCATTTATTTGTGTAAATAAAATTAAATTGATTTAAAATATACATAGTATTATTTAATAAATGTCAGAATATAAATCATTTTCTTATATTGGCAGTAAAACAAAATTGTTAACATTTATAGAAGAACATATTTGTTTGTATATAAATAAACCATTAAATGAAATTAGTTTATTTGCTGATTTATTTTCAGGTTCTGGTATAGTATCTTATTATTTAGTTCAAAAAGGTTGTAAAAATATAATAACAAATGATATTCAACACTATGCATATATACTTAGTAGTGTCTTGACAAAAAAAGATGTAAATTTAGAAAAAATTATTAATTTAATAAATAATTTAAACAATATAAATTGTGAAAATCCAAGTTGTATTGACTTTATATACTCTAATTATACACCAACGAAAAATTGCGAAAGAATGTATTTTACAATAGAAAATGGAATAAAAATAGATAGAATTAGACAAGCAATTGAAAAATATTATTTAGAAAATACTATTAATAACAAAGAATATAGATTACTTTTAAAAATACTATTGTATAGTGTTACATCCGTTGCAAATACAAGTGCCGTATTTGGTGCATATTTAAAACAATATAAGAAAACAGCATTAAAATCGTTAAAAATGGACACTGAACTTTTATTAAAATTATCAAGTAACACTATAACTCATACATTTTATAATAAAGATATTACAGAATTATTAGATAATATGAATCAAGATAATATAGAAGTATGTTATATAGATAGTCCGTATACAGCTAATCGTGGATATCATGATAATTACGGTTTATTAGAAACAATATCAAAATATGATAATCCAAAAATTCACGGTAAAACAGGATTAAGAGATGATATATCAACAAAGTCTAAATTTTGTTCAAAGGTTCAGGCTGTAATAGAATTTGAGAAAATACTTTTTAAAATAAAATCAAAGTATATATTTATAAGTTATAATTCTGAATCAATTGTACCAAAAGAAAAAATGATTGAGTTACTTGAACTATATTGGAATAATATAATTTGCTATGAGAAAGAATATAAAAGATTTAAAAGTAATAATAATGGTGAACAAGATAAAACAGTACAAGAATATTTATTTGCAGCAACTAGAAAAGTACAAGTTATTTTATAAAAAAAAAATGACTTTAGTTAATAATTATATTATTTTACATGAAACTTATTAATACTACTTTAAGTTATATTACTAGAACAACTGAAGATGTTGGAATGTGGACAGAAAAAATAATATGTGATATTCTAAAAATAAAATTTAATACAAAACGATCTTATATTACTACTAATAATTATCCGATCAAATTAAAAAAAGATATATTTTCAATAAAACATATTCTTTTACCATTAAATATTTCTGAACATTTAGGTAATAAAAATGAATATTATGATTTCAAAACAATAAATGGAGAAACTGTTTCTTTAAAAACTAATATAAATGGCAGTAAAATATGTCCTCAATTCCTAGGACAAACAACTCTTCAAAGATTTAATGAAAAAACGGGCTATAAATTACAAAACCAATTAGAATATAAATCATTAGTATTAAATGATACTACAAAAATAGTAAATTTATACTTGTCTTACCTTTTTTGTTGCGAACATTTGTTATCTTTTAAATTTGATCAAGGTAAAATTTATTATTTTAAAAAAACAGCCAATGTTAGTTTTAGTAAAAATCATACTATTATATTTAAAGCAAGTAAAGAATTATCTAATTGGAATAATAGTATGTCATTAAGTATAATTATAAACGAAAAGTTATATCAATTATGTGAATTCCAAATTCATCAAAGTAGAAATTGTATTCAATGTAGATTTAATTTAGACACTATTGTTCTACTTGTATTAAAACGAATAATTGAAAATGTAAATGTAAAATCATTTGATTTACAATATAAATATAATATTAAAGTTTTAAAATCTAAATTTGACGATATTGAAACTGAAATTAAAACAAAAAAAAGAAAAGTAGCGTAGCTGAAGATAATATTAACCACTTGCAAATAATGTTATTTGTGCATAAACAAGTAATTTATAATGAACTTTACAATATTCTTTACACCATTCTTTTAATTTCAATACATTAAGCCCAAGTAATAAATATTGTAATTTATTACTTGGGCTTAAGTGTTGCTATATATTTACTTTACAAAAATTACCATTAACTTAAACCCAATTTATTACTTGGGCTAATTTACTTTACAAAAATTACCATTAACTTAAACCCAATTTATTACTTGGGCTAATTTACTTTACAAAAATTACCATTAACTTAAACCCAATTTATTACTTGGGCTAATTTACTTTACAAAAATTACCATTAATTTAAACCCAATTTATTACTTGGGTTTAAGTGTTTCTATATTTACTTTACACATTTCAATATATATTTACTTTACGCAATATTTATGAGATAACGTCATTAAACCCAATTAATAAATTGCAGTATTTATTAATTGGGTTTAATTGGGCATAATTGTTATTGATTACACTATTATTTGAGAAAGTCGGTTGCCATTTATATTTTCATTTTTTTGTCATTTCTTTCTTCTTCACTATCTTCACTAATGTCTGGTATAATTCTTTTTCTATTTTTCATAATTTCTTTATATTCTATATTTTTAATATTAATAATTTTATCTACTTCACTTTGTTTTTCTTTTTTCAACACATTAATTCTTTCTAAAAATTGTTGGTATATATTTTTTAAAAACTTGTGCTTTTTTTGTAATTTGTCTAGGCCTCTTAATACAAATGGTGTTCTCTCTATATTTTCTATTGCATATAAATAATCGTCTCTCAATGGATCATTATCTTTTATACTTGACATTAATTTTACCTTAAAGTCTTTTAATATTTTTTCGCCACTTTTACCCCAGTTAATTGGAACTTCTTTATTTGGTAAATTATCAAGTTCAGTGATAGTTATAAATTTCTTATCTTCTCTTTCGTAACGATCACTATTACGTCCCATATTCTGTATTGTTACTTTTTGTTTATACATTTTTCCGTCACTTGACTTTTTATCAACATTGTAAGAATATTCATTATTCAAATATAACTCTCCTTTCGATGGAGTACCCAATGGTATTAAATTTATAAAATTAACACTAGCTGGTTCCATTATAATTTGTTCTTTTAATAAATCTTTCAAAATAATAAACGCATTTGACATTAATATGTTAACAATCTTACTATAATTATCTGCATTATAATATTCTCTTAATTGTTTTATCTGTGACTTTATATTAGTTATTTTTAATAAATCTTTATTTAATAGAATTGTGCTATCTAGATTTCCACCATTAAATATATCACTATTTTTCAAATATGTTTTGTCTTTATTACATTTACCATTTGATAAACGATTTATATAATCAGATAACCCATATTCATTATTCTGTCTTACACCTTGACGCACCAACTCAAATAATACTAATATTGATATAATATATTTTATATCTATTGTATTCAGCATAATATCTTTTTTATTACTCATTTTTACTAATTTATTCAACACATCTTCTGATAATATACTTAAATTATATACATTTATATATTCATCATTTATGCAAAGAACCTTTAATATTTTGACTATCTCTAATCTTAACGAATTCTGTTTCTTTGTCAATTCTAATACATCATAAGATAAACGATCCTTATCATTAAAAGTCTCTTTCATTTCTACATTATCTTCTAATACCAATTCTTCTGGTTCATCTGAGTATCCTTGATATTCTTCTTCTTCTTTTATTTCATCAGTCTCTTCCGCTATATTTTCATCATCATTTAAAAAACGTGGAACCTCTTCTATATCGATTTTAACATTATTACCAGAAGAATATTTCCACATGAAACCATTCTGAAGATATTCAATTTCACTAAATAATACATTTGTCATTTTAGTAATACCATTTCCTACCTTTACATCTACATCAAATGTTCCATTACTATTGATTTTTACTATTTGGCCATCTCTATTACCACTTAATATAACATCATAGTAAAATACATCATTGGGTGTTATAGCACGTTTTATATAGATTGGGTCATCTGATTTACCGATATTAAAAACATTCTCAGTTAAAGTTCTACCATTTGAATTTAAAATAATTTCTAAATGAGGAGATGTATAATCTGATTCATATATCTTATCTGAGGCGTATTGACCTTTTTTTATACGCAAAGTATTTTCACTTACTTTCGATACTTGATTTGGTCTTAATTGTAATGACATTGTAGTTAAAACTTTGATCTGAGATGGAACAATATCCTCTAACTTTCCATATTTACCAATGTAATTTCTTTCACCCTCCTTACCACTATATAATACTATATGATATTCACCAACTACATTCACACTAGAAATATTTTTTTCTTTTTTATCAATCATACTACCAAAATCCTCACCATTAATAATTCTTTTTGAAAGTTTTTCAAGTCCACTCTTAATAAAATCTGCTGTATTCATATCATCCCAAGTCATGTCTGTCATTCTTTTAGTAATATCATCTTGATTCAAAATAATCTTTTTTACTTTATATTCATTCAACGCATTTTTATTTATAACATTACCTATTTCCAAAATACCATCTATTGTAATGTAAATCATAATATGAGCCAAAACATCTACTGGCATATTCATTGTATCATCACCAGTCTTTATTATATAAAGCTCAGGTATTATCTCGAGTATTCTTTCGTTTACCTTCAAATTATATCCATACTTTTCATATCTCTCCTCTTTTACACTTACGTTATACTTTCCCGGATAAAAATTCTTTACAAAACCCTGATTACCTTTATATAAACCTCCAATAAGCATCACTAATGGACTATGAATATATCCATCGATTTTACCACGCAAGGACTTTACATTCGATACATCTTTTACAACTTCTTTGTTAGTAAGATTATTTAACTTTGCAAAGAAATCAGTCATTTGTTTCTGATATTAGTAAATATTATAAATTTCTGTTTTATTTCATTTTTTTGTGTATAATAAGTATTATACACAAATAATTAAGCCAAGTTATATATAACTTGGCTTAAATTCGTTTCAATTTACTATTTTTTTTGCGGATTAATTTAATAACCAAAATCCATTTTTATTTTTTTGATCTCTCTATTATCTAATATTTCACCAGTTTCTCTTACTTTATTAGCTATAGTATAAAGTACTTTATCAATCTTTGTTATTAATGATAACTTATAACATCTATCTTTAGATATTAAAAACTGTTTGATATCCATTTTAATCCAATCAAATCCAAGCCAGTTATCAATTACATCAAGATAACGCCTATATCTTATAACATACGATAATATCAATTTATTATACTCTTCTACACTGCATTCAAAAAGATAATTATTTATTCTTGTATAAGAATCTTCTAGTATATCATATTCGTCAGGATCATCCAAATTAAATTCTCCAAAATCTAAATCCTCTTCTTCTAAACTACATTTACTTAATAAACCGTCCAGATTACTTATTGATCTTTTCATAGTGTCGTTATTTTTATTATTTCTATTTAATATTCATTTTTTTGTTAATTATCGTAACAGTTAAAATAGTTATTTTATTAAAGAAATTTTTTCAGTCATCTTTGCCTCAAATGGTAATAATGGTATTAATGGTATCATAGCAGGTCTAAACTCATCTTTTTCTTGTATTACTTTATTTATTAATTCAATTTGATTAACATCTTTTTTTTTATTATTTTCATCTATTGTATCATTAAATGGTTTTATAAATATATAATATAAAGTCAATATACTTATTATTAAAGTTAACAACAAGTCTAATGATTTTCCATAGAATATAGTACTAGAACCAATATTTACTCTTAAATCTTTCACATCAAAATTACCAAATACACTAAATAATAATGGTATTATTATTACACTTACAGTCGATTGTATAAACTCAGCAAACGCTCTGCCTATTACAACAGCTATTAATAAATTAATAACTGAGCCTTGAAATATAAATGTTTTTATCTCATTAATTAATATATCCATATATTATTATTAAATATTTTATAATTTAATAATTTAATAATTAATTTAAATAATCTAAATATTATGCGCTTTGTATTTTTTAAATTCTTCTCTTACTCACTTCCTTCTTGTACTTTTTAATGGCTTCACTGACAAGTACTCTTAATTCTTCTGTATGAGAATCTTTTTGTGTTTCAACAAAATTTGATAAAGAAATTTCATTTAACTTTTCAGACTTTTTTCTATAAACTTCTTTCTTTACTGGTGTGCAACTTTTCCACAATGCCCCTAAGTGTGTCATAATTTCAGTTGGACTTCCTGTCATTCCATCTCTTGATTCCATACAAAATACATTATATCCAGACAGTTTCTTGGCTTTATTGCTTTTATTACTCACCTTACTTACACTCTTGATATATTGTTTACATTCTTCAGACAATAATACTTTTTCTAATTCTTCTTCAACCGGTTTGGTTCTAGGTACTTTTACCTTTTTCAATGCAACTGGCGCAACGGACACAACTGGCTCAATGGATGATACTACACTACTCATTATAATATATTATATTTTTTATCTTTAAACTACTTTTTACTATATTTTTGAACTAACGCACTCACCATTATAACTTTACATATATTTTACATTTAAATATATCATAGCAATTTTCTTTCTTATAATGTTTTTCATATGATTTCTTATGTTTTTTCATATAATTTATTAACAACTTATTTTTTCAACTTTTTTCTTATGTTTTTTCATATAATACCTTTCTATTTTTTTAGAAGAATTCTGTGTAGATGATATAATTTATTAATAACTTTATTTTCTTATTTTTTTCAACTTTCTTTTCTTATTTTTTCAACTTTCTTTTCTTATTTTTTCAACTTTCTTTTCTTAGTTAATATTAACTGAAATAAAAACGTTAGAAGAAAGTTATTACCAATATAAATGTACCATTACTTTTTATATTTGATATCTTGTAAAATTAACTATTGAAAGAAACACACCACTTGAAAAAAGTATTATTATATTCGCATTCTAATTCCATTCGTGTTTTATTATTGAAGATTTTTTTGATTTCCTTTGATATCAATATACTTTTTATATATAATATACCTTCATTATCACCACTTTCTATATTAAATACATTATATACGTCAGAATACTTTGTCTTTACCACACTTTTTAATTCTTTAGTTTCCTTATTTATTATACATTTTTTTATCTTTTTTAAATCCGGTATATGATTTAAACCAATATTTATTATCTCTATACTATTTATCTCTTTTTTATATATAAAATTATTCTTAAATATATATAAAATAGACTCATATTCATCGATATTATAGTTAAATATAGGATGAATGCCTATATTTAAATTACAATTAATATTATTTATACCTTCAATTCCTATTATATCATATATCATGTTACTCCTTACATCATAATTACAATTTATTATATTCATATCTATAGATAAAATATCAGTTATCATAAAATGAGGATGAATTGATTGATTATATATATACCCCTCAAATAAATATGATTTTGAAAATTTAATATTATAATCCATTTCTATAAAAAAATCACTCGTCTCGTTACTAATAATCTCGGGGAAAAAATATAATATTTTATAATTTGACTTTTTATCACCAGAAAACTTACTCTTGTCTGTTATAAATAAATAATACTTATTATTATTATTACCTACAAATTTTTGTGTATCAAATGAATTCAAAAAATTCTTATTATTACCTTTTATAAGAATCTCATTATATCTTTCTAATATTGGTCTTAATAATTTAGATTTTAATAAATTTGACTCTGAATAATTTGATGAATTTAATATAAACTTTGACATTTAATTTCTATCTTTTTCTTTTTTTTTCATTTTTTTTATTATTCACTTTCGACTAGGCACAATTTAGACAACGATAATAATTCAAAACTATCTTTACAACTTTTTACAGTACTACAAAAAACAAATATAAGCATATCCGTCTTTATCATTTGCTTTATACACATATTTATATTCATTTTACTCTCACTCATTTTACTCTCATTCATCTCTATAAATTTTTTTATATTATCATATATCTCAAAATTACTCTCCCAATCATCAATACCTTCTAAATAACGATAAAATCGCTCAACATTAGCTCTTAATAACTTCTTTTTATCACTCAATGAATATAACAAAAAATCACCCCTCTTTCTTATATTCTTAACAAGTATTTTATATTCACTCTTATTTATTAAATTCATTTCTGCAAATTCATTCACAAAGTTACTTGACATTATTCAAACTATATTCCCATTTTTATTCAATTTTTTGTTAAATTTAAAGGTCCAGTGGGTTCAAATAGATATAAAATAAATCAGCAAAACTTGTGAATGAAGCACGTGAGATCAAAGTACAACGCCGATTTTTTATAATTTAAATACGTGGTCAAATTATAAATATAATATCATTTTTAATTATAATGGCATTCTTTGCTGAAGGTAACTTTTACATGGACGGTAGTTATTTAACTAATTCAACTATTTCTAATAATATTATTACAACATCCACTATTTCAGGTTCTACTATTAATATGTTAAGCACATCAGGGAATTTTCAAGTCATATCAAATACTGCATCGCCTATTTTACCAAATGATGTAGCTATTAAAAATTACGTAGACCAACTAGGTATTATTATAAACGATTTTACTTTACTTAATACCACTGGAACAATTATATCAATGTTTAACTCCGGTTCATATGTTATTACAGTACGTAATAATGTAGCAAACGGACCAAGCGCAATATTTAATATTACAAAAAATCAAGCAGGTAATTCTGCACAAGTATTTAGAACAGTCGCTTCACCAGGAACTGGCACCACAAACACACTTGATATTAAATGGAACCCCAATAACGGTATTATTTTATTCAAAACAGAATCTACATATGATGGTAGTTATACAATAAAAATCATGTAAATCAACAATCTCTTAAAATTCTAATATCATTCTGAATACCACTTATTTTATCTAACAATTCTAACAATTCATCTCTTTTTAATGATAATATAGATAATTGCTCAGATATTCTATTTGAATCAACCCCATAACTTTTATCCCCTTTACAACTTTCATTACAACTTTCATTACAACTTTCATCGCAACTTTCAACATCATTACAACTTTCATTGCAACTTTCATTGCAACTTTCATTGCAACTTTCATTGCAACTTTCATTGCAACTTTCATTGCAACTTTCATTGCAACTTTCATTGCAACTTTCATTGCAACTTTCATTGCAACTTTCAACTCCATTAACAGAAAAATTTTTTCTATGTGTCAAATAATATATTAATCCAACTGTTTGAAACAATGTTAGTACACATAATGTAATATATCCAGATTTCATTTCTTGATACATTTCAATAAAAACCGTCTTATTCAATAATATATTCATTTAGATTAATATATTATTATATTTAAGTAACTTTAAACACTTCTTAGTCCCGGATTTTTTAATGGAACGGGTTGAGATAAACTACTAAGGTCATTATCTTCATCATCCGCTTGTACTTGCTTTTGAACTGTATCTGATAAATTTGCAGTTACATATTGACATACCTTATGTAAAATACTAGCGTCATCTAAATTCCAAGCACCTTTTGATTGACCTTTTGAAACGGCTTGCATAAATAATTGTCTAGCTTGTGGTGGTTTTATTTCGGGGTCTTCTTGTCCATTTAATAATACATCTCTACATCTCTTTAAAATATCAGCCTCCGGTAATGTAAACGGATTTGGGTCATGCTTTTGTGCAACTTCAATATATTGGCTCAATATTTGAGATGAGTTCATGCTATCTAGTGTAATAACTTGAGGTTGTTCAGATTTTTCTTGTTGTGACATTTATATTTATAATATATAAAATTTTTTGTTTTTAAACTAGATTATTTTTTTATTTAGGTTAAAATTATTTTTTATTTTACTATTATTTATTATGACAGTTAATAGTATAGCGGAAGATCTTACTAATGAAACTATAAATTTTATATATATGCAAATAAAACGTAAAAAAAATAAGCAAAAAATTAAATATGTCATTAATTATATTACTAATTTATTGTTAGACGAAATAAAACCTTATTTACTTACTACACTTGCCGTTCTTATTCTAATGTTTATAATGAATATTTCTCAATTTTATTATTATATTAAATATTCTTTAACAAATCACATTGATTAATTCATCTAAAAATATTTAATCTCAATATTTCCAAATGTTACTGTAGGTGATTTACTAGTATTAAATACAAATCCGTTAATTATACTAGTATTTCTATTATTTTTTTTTATATAATTCTTATTCGCTTCTATTATTATCTGCTTTCTAAGCAATTTTTTTCTTATTATTTCTAAAGGGATATTGTCATCATTGACAAATCTTTTAGGATTCATTTTTAGAAATATTATAATATTTATATTCATTTTTTTTAGAATGCAGATTTTATAATTGTCAATAAATTAAACCTCAAAATAATTACATTTTGAGGTTTAATTTTACTTACTATTTTTAACTTTTTTTTTAATAACTTTAATTTATTCGTATTTTTTAGTTAATATATTAAATATGCGAATTACATTTTTTATATCTTTCTTACTTAGACCACCGTATTTATAACATTCATTTAGTTTTTCATTAATATATTTAATATTAATTACATCTGTATTATCAAGATTTAATGAACTGTTAATAATATTAATGTCTTGTGCAATCTTATCTTCCATAGTATTAATTACAATGACTTTTTTTTCATTTTTTTATTAATCTTAAAACAATTAATTATTAGATGATTTTTTATTTTTAAAACAAAGTGTTTTTAATTTGTATGTCTTTATAAACAAGTGATTTATAAAGATGTATATAAAGACATTTTTGAAATAATATTAGCTAATGTATGTAAAGCAAGTTCAGTTTCAATCTTCATTTTTTCAATCTCTAAAATTTTTTGTTTTGATAAAGCATTTTTATTATCAATCGCACTCGAAAATAAAACATCTATATTATTATAATCAACTGATTTTTCATACTTGGGATACATAGTTATATTATTTTCCATTGCGATTTCTTTCATTATCTCATTCCTCATATCGTCTTTCATTGAATTTTTTATCATGTCTTTTTTATTTTGTATTCTTTCTTTTTGTTTATCTTTTACTCTGATTAAATAGTTTTTTTTATCCGAATTATACTCTTCAAAATAACTGCTAAATTCATTTATTTTATTATATTTGAATTCGTCAATCTCATCCGATTTTTCTACCATTAATTTACTCAAAGCCTTGTGAGATTTTATAAAATCCATTCCGTCAGTCTTTGAAGGGAATTGTTGTTTTTTGAAAAAATCAACTGTTAAATATTTATCCATACTTTATAACTTACACTAATTTCAATAATTCTTTTTAATTCATTTTTTTGAGAATCAAAAGATTTTATTTATAAAGATATATAAGAATTTAACTTGTATAAAATTATCCAATCTTGAAATGTTTTTTCACGTCTTTTTACTGATGATATTAATTCAACCTCATAATTTTTAATAAATTCTTTATTGTCACATAATTTTATAGCTTTTGTTAAACTTGCACATTGTATATTTAATAAATTATTATTCATATTTTTTATTTTTTCTAAGAATTCTATTGGTAATGTGTCAAATATTTTAAATGAAGTATATTTTTCATTTTTATCAAATAATTTTGATATTTCTTTTAATTTCATAATTGCATTTTCTTTATGTTGACTATTAAATCCCTTGCATATAATATATTTTTCTGAATTTGTAGGCCTACTTGTTTGGGGTTTGTAAATATAAATATCTTTATAAAGTATATTTAATAAATATAATAAATGAATACTCGTATTTGTGAATATATCAAACATTTTTAATAAAAAACAGCCATCCTCTTTTTGTAACATAATAGCACTTAAAATACAATTTGTTATAGATGAACAATGTAATTGTTCTTTATTATTAAAATCGGTACCTTCATCAAAACCTAAATCAGATGTTATAAAATAAAAACTTTTTTTATCCGAGTTTTTATTAATCGTGTCTTTTACATGATCAATGTTTTCTATATTATTTATATCACCGCTATTGTCTTTTCCATATGTAACATATATTTGTTTATTTAAAATACATTTATTATAACTTGGTAAATTATAAGTTTTATATTGAGGTAAATCTTTATTCAATGATATTGTATATATTTTATAATCTTTTGGTTCATTTACTTTTTTTTGTACTTTTTTAAACCCATCTTCGTCTACTATATTTATATTTTCTCGTTTCTTTGATTTTCCAAGTTTTAAATATATATTAGACCCTTGAATAAAACCACCAGGAGCTTCTGCACAATGAAATATAATATCATCTGTTTTATAATTCTCAAATATGTTAAATTTATTAATTATTTCCCAATATTTATAAAACGCTCTGTTTATAATAGGGGACTTTACTACAAAATCATAATCATTTATAAACCATCTTACTTTTTTCCATATATCTGAATTTATCTTGTCTATTTTATTCCTCTGTTCATTTATTAAATTATCAAATCCACTATCTTCTGATACACTTTCTAATTTATGAGATATTTCAACATCTTTTATAAAATTAGCGTGACTATTTTTATGTTTATAACTAATATTAAAATACATAAATATTACTACATTATTATTAAATTCATTTTTTAATAATTATTTTAAAACCAACCTATCATCCCAAAACATTCTTTACACCAATTGTAACCTTATTTTTAATCTATCTAATAAATCTTTTTTACAGCCTGTTGTTTTTTCTCCTAATTTTTTTAGATGTTTTTTTAATATAATGATACTCATTTTATCACATGATATAACTTCTTTTTTAATTTCATCTAATGTATTTGTTTCTAATGTATTTAAATTATTTGTTTCTAATGTATTTAAATTATTTGTTTCTAATGTATTATTTGTTTCTAATGTATTTGTTTCTAATGTATTTAAATTATTTGTTTCTAATGTATTTGTTTCTAATGTATTTAAATTATTTGTTTCTAATGTATTTAAATTATTTGTTTCTAATGTATTTGTTTCTAATGTATTTAAATTTAGAGTATTCAAAAAATCATCAATCAAAAAATCATCAAGGTCATAAAAAATTTTTTTCTTATAAATTATTATATATATATTTTCAACTTTTGTTATAATTGGTTGTATATTTTTGTCTTTTGTTTTTTCTTCAATATCAAAAGAATATTTGTAAAACAATATATTCTTTTGATCTACATTTAATGTATTTAATTGTTCGTTTAGAATGATCATATTCATATTTATAGAATTTAAGAAATGTAAAAAGTCTTTATCTGAATTTTGTGTATTGTCTTGATACTTATATTTATATTCAATACAATTTAAAACATCTATAATGTCATTTATATTATTAATTTTATGCAAATGAACATTTTTAAATTGTTTTAATGTTGTTAAATTAACTGGTAAATAATTATAGTTATTATTATTTTCATTTAAATTAATTTCATCTGAATTAATTGAAATATTATTTATTTTTGGTAAAATAAATGAATCAATATCCTTTTCAAATACACAATAACACATTATTTTTGCTATATCTAATTCATAATCTTTTAGATTAAATTGATCTGCGTGAGTATTATAAAAATCATTTTCAATACAATTAAACCCGTTTTCTTTCATATAATCTATTAATTTATTTTTATTCATGATATTTATATTTGTATCATTTTCATCTGATATTCCATTCAAAAATAATTTTGAATTGCGTGTATCTACAACCGTTTTACTGTACATTATTTCATTATCTACTATTTTTATATTTGAATGAGGTAATTTATCAACAAACGATACTATGAATTTTCCATTTGAATTTAATTTAATATTCAGCATATCTATTAATAAATCTAACGATTTAGAACATTTAAAAAAATAATGTATATTAGTACTAAATATTGTATCGTATTTATTTAATCCTGATTTTAAAATATTATTCCGTTCAAATGGTATTTCTATAAAATCATATTTTAACACATTTATATTTCTAATATTTTTACAACATTCTCTTATATTATTTTTTGAACTGGATGATTCGAATTCAAAACTATTTAAAATACCTTTATAATCACTATAATAATTTAAACTATTATTAGGATTAATGTCTAGTAAAGTATCACTTTTTGTTAAAGTTGTATATTTATTTATTAAATATTTATTTATTTTATTAGTGTAATTTACAAACCCTTCAAAAAAAAAATTCTTTTTAGATTCCCCTCCCTGTTGAACACAATATACATCAGGTGTAGAATTATTTGTCATTTTGAATAATATATCTGTAGTAATAGGATTATGTATATTATTCCATATACTACATGCGACATGTGAAAAATTACCATGTTTGTTAGGGTTTGCAGTTTTATCCCATCTTGTTCTTAACGGAATGAATTTCTGTTCTATCATGTCCCAAGAATATTCTATTACCGTATTACTTTTATAAGATTGATTTGTAGTAGGGTCAATTAATGAATCTTTAAATGTTGTTTTAAATGTAATTTCTTTATTATTTGGCATATCAGGACATAACTTTGTAATATCAAATAATACCTTTTCTATTTTTTTAGAAGAATTCTGTGTAGATGAACTAACTGATTGCACATTTAATTCCCATATCCATTCGTTCGTCAATGTATCTACTTTTTTAATTGAATAAAAATCTATTGTATTTTGTTCACTTGGCTTCCATTTTAATAATTTAGACCATTTTTTATTTATCGGATATGGTTCACACATTGGTGTAAATATCAAACCATCATTTTTATAATTTTTATTATCTATATCTTTCATTATTACTTCAGAACCCATAAAAACATTTCTATATATAAACTTTTTTACACTGACCTTAAACTTGACTGTTTCTTTAATATTATCGGTAATCTTCATTAATATATCTAATCTTTTCTTAAAATGATATTTGTTATCACCTCTTATATCTATATTATTAAATAATAACATATCAAAAGCATAAAATGATATATTATGTAATTCATCATCTTTAAAACTTCTTATTAATTCCCCATCAATTAAACATTCTTTATAAGAATTCGATTTCAAATCTGTTTTTATTATACCACTTATATTATTATCAATATAATAAACATCTCCTTCTCCATTTATGTACATGAAATATCTGTCACCGTCAGCTTTGTCAGTAACGGAATATAATTCTTTGTACAAATCTTTTAATTGATCTTTCTGTAATGTCTCAGGTTGAGCTCCTATAAAATAAGCATTATATGATGTCTGCTTTGTTAAATTTTTATATTGCTTTATAACCATATTGATTTCATTCTTTGTCATTATATTAAATGTATTTTGCTTAATTTTTAATAATATATTTAATAAATTTGACACTTGCATATAATCATTCTTCATAATCTCAAATTCAACCTCATATCTATTATCCACACTAATTGTATCGTCTGATAATCCCTGACGTACAATTGTTAAATCAATTTTACCAATTGATAAATTATAACTATAACGCTCTTTTAATCTAATAAAATCAAAACAATCCACATTCAATGCTTCACTATCTTTAACATTCTGCTCTGATGCTCTTGAAAAACGCAATCCGTAATCGGTAATATCTTGAGGATAAAATGTATTCTTTATCATAAACTCCTTTTTTAAAACATTCGTAAAATTTACATCTGTCGTCTCAATCTTTCTTATTTTTCCATAACCTTTCGGATTCTTATAACTCATCTCTCTAGTATAAAACACACTCTTGTTAATTATATTTTTATCCAAAAATGATTTCATCCTATAAAATACCTCTATATCTTCATTTGAATCAAAATTTGGTTTTGTACCAAAATACTTGCCAAATCTAATCTCAACCTCAGTATTTTCCTTTATGTTACCCAAAAAATTCTTTAAAACATTTTCAATTGCGTTATTCATTATAATTATAGTAAATATTATATTTTTTAATAAATTTTTCATTTTTTTGTGTAAATATAAACGCAAAATCATAAAAATTAAAATTGATGTTAAAACATTGGTATATAAAAATGCGTTAAAACATTGGTGTTAAAAAATGCGTTAAAACATTGGTGTTAAAAATGCGTTAAAACATTGGTGTTAAAATGCGTTAAAACATTGGTGTTAAAAATGCGTTAAAACATTGGTGTTAAACATTGGTGTTAAAATTGGAGTATAAAAATGCGTTAAAACATTGGTGTATAAATGCATTAAACATTGGTGTTAAAAATGCGTTAAAACATTGGTGTTAAAAATGCGTTAAAACATTGGTGTTAAACATTGGTGTTAAAATTGGAGTATTAAAATGCGTTAAAACATTGGTGTATAAATGCATTAAACATTGGTGTATAAATGCATTAAACATTGGTGTATAAAATGCGTTAAAACATTGGTGTTAAAACATTGGTGTTAAACATTGGAGTATAAAATGCGTTAAAACATTGGTGTTAAAACATTGGTGTTAAACATTGGTGTATAAAAATGCGTTAAAACATTGGTGTATAAAAATGCGTTAAAACATTGGTGTATAAATGCATTAAACATTGGTGTATTTTTTTATAATGTCAGAATTAAACGATAAATATAAATTCTTTATAATATATTTTTTTTATAATTATAATATTATAATGCTTTATTATATTTTAATAACTATTTTTGTCTTCTTTATTTACATGTATCTTTCTAATACAGATACTGAACATATGATGGCATTTTCACCAGGTTTATCTAATAAACACACTAATTCGACAGGCGTGTCTATACAAAATTTTGATAAGCGTTTTTTCACAAGACAGTTTCTATAATGTCAGAATTAAACGATAAATATAAATTCTTTATAATATATTTTTTTTATAATTATAATATTATAATGCTTTATTATATTTTAATAACTATTTTTGTCTTCTTTATTTACATGTATCTTTCTAATACAAATACTGAACATCTGATAGGATTTGCACCAGGTTCAGCTAATACAGCAACTAATTCAACAGGCGGATCTATACAATCTTTAAATATAGGAATACCGGCAACTTCAATCTGCTCAGCTACGACACAATCTTGTAATGATTGTATAGTTAGTTCATGGGGTGATTGTCAAACAAATGGAACTCAACAAAGAACTATTCTTCAAACTGCTACTGGAACAGGTGCTTCATGTCCATTATTATCTCAAAATTGTGCATTTAATGCACTTAATTGTAAATATACAGCTTGGACACCTTGTAATAATGGTAATCAAACAAGAGATGTTATTATGTAATTTCAAATTTAATTCTTTTCTAATAAATTTTAAAATCAAATAAATTTACAGTGGCATTAATTCTTTCTAATCTTTTTTATATTTAATTCTTTTCTAATAAATTTTAAAATCAAATAAATTTTAAAATCAAATAAATTTTAAAATCAAATAAATTTACAGTGGCATTAATTCTTTCTAATCTTTTTATATTTAATTCTTTTCTAATAAATTTTAAAATCAAATAAATTTTAAAATCAAATAAATTTACAGTGGCATTAATTCTTTCTAATCTTTTTTATATTTAATTCTTTTCTAATAAATTTTAAAATCAAATAAATTTTAAAATCAAATAAATTTACAGTGGCATTAATTCTTTCTAATCTTTTTTATATTTAATTCTTTTTCTAATAAATTAAAATTATCTACAATTCTAATAAATTTTAAAGTCAAATAAATTTACAATGGCATTAATTCTTTTCTAATCTTTTTTATATTTAATTCTTTAGTAAAGTCAAATATATCTATTGGCTTTTTGTTTTTTATTTTATATTTCCATAAATTTTCAATATTAAACATGTTATTAAATAATTTGTAAATAATGTCAGGAAACTTTTTCTTTTGTCTAAGTTTGATTATTATTTCTCTAATATCTTTTTTTACATCATCTGGAGTTGTTGCAAATGATAAAGTTGATTTAAATAAAATCATTAAATCATATCCATCATATATATTTTTAAGATTATATTTAGTTTTTGAAAATTGGCTTTTAAATTTATTAGGAACCCATACCTGATCGTAATCATTTATAAAAAATATATAACCAATATTAGGTAAATAATATTCTTTATTATCTATTATATATTTATAAAATCCACCTTTTTTTACATTTTTTACAAGGACATTTCTTGAATGTAAATCAAAATGTGACATGTTAAAGTATTTTAACATTGCATATATTGATACTATAATCTGAAAATAGGCTACATACCATGTAATATTTGTATGATATTCTTGAACCCATGATTCAAATGTATTATATTCATTATCATTTTCTATCAATTCATTGTAAATTATATTTTTATATGGATATTCATCACTACATATACTATATCTTTCTTTTATTCTTCTATTGTAATTTAATACATAATGAGGGCATATATTTTGTAATACAAGTTCGTTTGTAAGTTGCATTGAGGCATATTCTATAAATATACTTATATTTAGTCCTTTTTTACTAAAAGTATCATCAATATATTTTGATTCCTTATTTGTTAGATAAGAGTTTTTTACAACCAAGCATTTTTTATCATTATTTATTATACAATACTTGTATACATCACCTACCGTTCCAGATGATATATATTTAGTTTTTTTTAAATTTTTCCATACATTTTTAGATGAGAATTCTTTATACAACTCTTTTCTATATTCTATATTATATTCCATATAATATACTTTTTATTTTTATTTTATTTTATTTAATTATAAAGAATGTCAATTAACAATTTAACAAAATATTCTAGTCCTTATATAGATGTATGTTTGTGGCCAACATATGATATCACTTCTACGTTAAAAGCATGTGGTCAAAAGTATTTTACTTTAGCATTTGTAGTATTAGGAACAGAAAATAAAGCTAGTTGGGGTGGATATTATCCTGTTTTATCATCTGAGTGGTATTTAGATAAAATAATAGAATTCAGAGCTTTAGGTGGAGATGTTATTATCAGTTTTGGTGGAGCAAATGGTCAAGAATTAGCACAAGGTATAACTGATATTTCAAAATTAGTCATTGAATATCAATCTGTTATTAATACTTACAAGGTAAAAATACTTGATTTTGATATAGAAGGTGGCGCTATAGCAGATCCTATTTCTATAGATCGCAGAAATAAAGCTTTGATTATTATTAAAAAAAATAATCCCGGATTAAAAATTCATTATACTTTACCTGTTATGCCATATATAAATAAATGGAATTTAGGAGGTCTTGATAACAATGGTCTTAATCTCATCAAAAATGCAAAAGAAAATGGATTAGACATAGATATGTTAGGAATTATGTGCATGGATTATAATTCTGATAAAAAAGATATGGGAATAGCAGCAATTACAGCAGCTCAAGCTACAAAAGAACAATTAATTAATATAGGATATACTAATACATTACTGTCCCTTATACCAATGATTGGTGTAAACGATACAGGTGAAATATTTACATTAGAAAATGCAAAAACCGTATTAGACTTTGCATCAAATAATTCGTTTATAGGAATGTTATCATTTTGGTCTGGAAATAGAGATATTTTTCAAAATACCGCACAAATATATGCAAGCGCTGATAAATCCGGAATTATTCAAAAACAAAATGAATTTACAACTATATTTAATAAATTTGATAAAACACCTCAACCTACTCCTCAACCTCAACCTACACCTCAATTACTTCCTAAATTTAATATTTCATTAATGTTAGACTCTAGTGGAGATATTAGTTCTATTAATATTGATAGTGTTAATTAACAAAAAACTGAATTATATATTAAAATAATATTATTTGAATGTTTAATAAAAAGTGCAATCAAATGAACTATGACAAAAAAGCCAATATGGTTATGAGATATCTAAATAATTGTATGGAAGTTATAAGTTTAAATTTTACAGAAAAATCGTATTGTTATTTGTTAAATATATGTAATAAAGCGTTACGTGAAAATTTTATATTGAATTTAGCAGATTACAAAAAAATCCAGCTGATTAATTTTATAAAAGAATTTAAAAATGATTTAATTATATTAGAAATTAACCAATATACTGAGAATTATGATAATTATGACTATGACTATGACTACGAATACGAATGTGAATTTTATGAATGTATTGATATTTGATCAAGTGTGATATATATAGTTTTATGATATAGTTTTATGATATAGTTTTATGATATAGTTTTATGATATATGATATAGTTTTATGATATATGATATAGTTTTATGATATAGTTTTATGATATATGATATAGTTTTATGATATAGTTTTATGATAGTTTTATGATATGATAGTTTCTTAAAGTCCTCTGATTAATATCAGAGGACTTTTTTTGATGAATTTTTATATAAAGATGAATTAGTTTAAAAATATAAAAATATTTATATCAATGACAAAGTGTAATTTTACAGAATGTAAAAATAAATTATACGGAGCTATTACAATTATCGGGAAATGTAATTATTGTAGTAAAAATTATTGTTCTACACATAGATTATATGAACAACATAATTGTTCAGGAATGGATTTTAATAATAAAATAAAACGTGAAATATTGTCAAAGAGATTAATAGATTCAAAAAGCATATGTAAAAAAAATAATAAAATAGATTAAATTATATAACTAATCAAATGAAAATATGGTGAATAGAAAAAATGAGTTGAATTTAATTAGATTATAGCAATAATAAATGATAAAAATAAACTTGTAATTGCAAGAAAAATGAGTATGAATATATATATATTATTATTGTTTTTTAGCGTATCTTTTTTTATATTATTTTTTAGCGTATCTTTTTTTAGCGTATCTATTTTTATATTATTTTTTAGCGTATCTTTTTTTAGCGTATCTATTTTTATATTATTTTTTATATTGTTATCACATTTTTGAGAAATATCTTTACAAATATATTTTGCAGAGTTTTCCATTATTATATAATAATAAATTAATTTTTTATTTAGTGTATCTATTTTAGCGTAAATATTTAGATTTTTTTACCTAAATTTAATTTATTTTTTTAAAGTATATGAAATTTATAAACTTTGAGATAATATTACATTTATTAATTGCTGGAATTTTTTTATCTGATTTTTTAAAGAAAGATATACCATATGTTCTTTATGTATTTTTAAAAGATAATAGAGATACAGTATTAGGGTTATATTATATTTATCTTGCTTACAAGATATATATTTCAGTAAATAAAGAATAACATAATAAATATGTTATCTGACAAATTTTTTTTTCTAATCGATTTTAATACTTGTGTAAATTTATTTGACTTTAAGATTAAATAAGGTAAGGATTATATTTTTTTATAAAATTATTTATATTTAATTTTTTACTTTTACCTGAAAACTCATATTTGTCTCCACCAATATAAGTGACAATCCATCCATCAGACGCTGCTTTTAAAATGAATAATATTTTCAGTATAAATTTTAATATTTTTTCTTTCATTATAATTAATGAAAGAAAATAATTACTATTATTAAACTAATTGCGTTAAAAAAAAAATATAAAATATCTATTTAAATCTATTAAAATATTATTAATAATATGAAAAAGAAGTTTGAGAATTCCAAATATATAAAAAAAATGACAATTCTACAAAAACATGATGAAAAGATGTTAATATTTAATAACAAAGATAAAATGATTAAAGATTACGATAAAGAGATGAATGTATTAAGAAAAGAAATGGATGTTTTAAATAAAACCCAAGCTATTTGTAATGTTAATAATATACATAATAACTCAGATGTCATAAGAGATAAAATATCAATAAATAATATAAAAATAAAAGAAATTGAAAATGTTAAAAGAGATTTTATTTCAGGTAAAACAGAAACTGATTATTTATTGGATGTTTTTAGTATATTGAATAATTATTTAATGTTAGAGATAAGAGAAGATGAATTATTAAGAATTCAGGGAGATAATACAGAACAAGAAATATTTGAAATAAATAAAAATAAACATATTTTATCTGAAGAATACATGTTAATAATAGACCCTACGTATTTAGCAAATTGTAAATTATTTACAAGTTATTCTACTATTTGTACACGTTGTAAATCTAATTTAACTCTTGAAGATGGATTCGCTGTATGTTATCAATGTGGTACTTGTTATAATACTGTTCATGAAGCGACCACTCTTAGTTATAAAGAAATGCAAGAGATGGATCATTCACCTCAGTTTACGTATGATAAACGATCGCATTTACAAGATTGGCTTAGAAGGTTTCAAGCAAAAGACAGCAAAGAAATTCCTCAAGATATTCTTGATAAAGTTGTATTAGAAGCTCATAAAGAACGTATATCAGATTTAGGAAATTTAACAGAAGATAAAGTTAAAAAATATCTTAAAAATTTAAATTTAAATGATTATTATGATAATGTGATTTCTATTATTAATAGAATTAATAAGCGTCAACCATTTAATTTAACCACAGAAATCGAAGATAAAATCATGTCAATGTTTCAACAAATACAAATTCCTTTTGAAAAATATAAAGACCCCAAAAGAAAAAATATGTTATCATACAGTTTTATTCTTAATAAATTTTTTCTTATTCTAGGTCTTCCAGAATTTAGTAAATATTTTGTTTTATTAAAAAGTCCTGAAAAACTCAGACAACAAGATGAAACTTTTAAAAAAATTGTTGATCATATGGCTAAAATAGATAAATCTACATCTTGGAGGTTCTATCCTAGTTTATAAAAGTTAAAATTAAACACATAAGTTAAGTAAATAATGCAGAATCCAACAAGACTTGACATCATTTAAACTATCCAGTCACTTATAAGACAAATTAATAGTTAAAATTAAAGAATCATTCGCAGCATTGTTTTAATGAAATACAATTTTTATAAAATTCTTAAATACAATTTTTTTATAAAATTCTTAAATTCTTAATACAATTTTTTATAAAATTCTTAAATACAATTTTTTATAAAATAAATCAATATACCTAGAAGTTTGTAATCAATATACGATTTGAAACAATAAGAAATGGATTTGTTTATAAAATAAGCTATATTTATACAAATATTATTTAATAAAATATGTGAAATATAAAGATAATGATAAGATCAATGACAACTGATATATGCTTTGAAACAATACGAAATGGATTTGTTTATAAATATATATATACAAATATTAATAAAAGATAATGAGAAGCTTGCTCGAACTCGTGTGATAAGAACTGCATAATAACCCCTATATGAATTCCACTGTTAAACATTTTAAAGTCATATGGAATACGAGACTCGAACTCGTGTGACAGATATATAAGAACTGCATAATAACCCCTATATGAATTCCACTGTTAAACATTTTAAAGTCATATTCAGGACTGATATGGAA
>Ga0209390_10002848_pt1 | contig 29283 bp, 17 predicted proteins | sample BON01_FD_187212 | JGI IMG/M metagenome (GOLD analysis project Ga0209390, IMG submission 187212) | Freshwater microbial communities from Lake Bonney liftoff mats and glacier meltwater in Antarctica - BON-01 (SPAdes) (version 2) | ecosystem: Environmental > Aquatic > Freshwater > Ice > Glacier...
CGCCCTTCGGGGCCTTCAGGCAATCGTGCTGCCTGCGTTACGTTTTCTCGACAGGCCGACGCATGCCTTCAAAAACGCGCCTTGTCAGCACGATTGCCTGAAGGCCAGAGATATATCAGAGTTGTTTAGAGGCTCCCTAGGCGTTTTGATCAGCCATTGGGTTTCGATTGAATCGCTCCTGGATACTTACCTAATTCCTGCCTCGCGCACTATCTCGGTGCACCCACTAGTTTCTAGTGAGGTGCTCGTTCTCGATAAGAAATAGATTCGATGTGGACGGCTATTTCATTTAATATCAATGGCCTCCCCGGTCAACATCTGCGGGAGGTACTTGGGGGAAATAATCTATTGCTGAAAGGGGAGCCAACCGATGACACAAAGGAGTGTATTGACCAGAGTGCTGGCTGATGTCAACAAGGAACAGTCACTTAGCGGCACATCGATCATCATTACAGTGTTCGGGGACTGTGTGTCCCAGCATAGCGGGAGTATTTGGCTTGGAAGTCTTATCCGGGCGCTGGCTCCTCTGGGGATTAACGAGCGCTTGGTTCGTACCTCCGTGTTTCGTCTGGTGAATGATGACTGGCTTTCCGTACGCAAGATTGCCCGCAGGAGCTACTACAGCTTTACTGATTCTGGTAAGAGCCAGTTTGAACGTGTAGCCCGCCGCATCTACCAGGCAGAGCAACAGGAGTGGGATAATGGCTGGACATTGCTGGTATTGAGTTCTGTGCCGGCAGAAAAGAAAGATGAATTGCGCAAGAAACTGCTATGGCAAGGATTTGGCCAGTTGGGGCATGACCTGTTCGCACATCATCGCTTTGACAATCAGTCCTTAGATGAAATTTTGAACGAAACAGCCGTGATGAATGATGTTGTGATCCTTCACGCTGAGGCTCGTGAATTCCCCTCCCGTATGGCGCTTAAGTCACTGGCTCAGGAAAAATGGGGCATCGCCGAGTTGGAGGGAAGGTACAAGCGTTTCCTTGTGATTTTTCGCCCTGTGCTGGATGCGATAATAAAGAAAACGAAGCTTGATCCGGAAGTTTGTTTTTTGCTGCGCATACTATTGATTCACGAGTATCGCAGGATACTATTGAAAGACCATGACCTTCCAATCGAGCTGTTGCCCAGTGGTTGGCCGGGTCTAAATGCGCGTAATCTCACGGTTAACCTCTACTCAAGACTATCCCCTATGGCGGAAGAATTCATTACGTCTGAGCTTGAATCCGCCGAAGGCCAGTTGCCGAAAGCCAGCCACTCCTTCTATGAGCGATTTAACTGACGTGAGGTAGCTCTCCGCTGTTGATTCGCTTTGCCACAAGACCTTCCAAGAGACATTTGAATAGATACTTTTATTCTTATTGGATTGCTTGATATGTGTCGTATACGTTTTTTGTAGGTCAAAAAAAGATCGTTTTGGAGTGTTCAGGCACAACCATAGAGTCGGTCGATCGCAAATGTGCAAACAATCTTAAAATCGATTTGTTTCCAACTATATGGGCGGACATGTACCCAGCCTAGCTGACCGTTTCAGCGCCATTAATCTTTCATAGCCCCGTGGGGCACAAGAGTCCTTCAACTGTTCGGTAAGGCCTCATTGGTCTTCTTGCCCATTGCTAAATGGGTGTGCAGTAGTTCAATAGATTCGGTGATGTACCTGACGAGCGCTCGAAATCTAGGTTCGCGACGTATCGCAGACTGGTTTATAAATAAGCGGATGAAGACAGGCATGGACAATGAGCTGTTGATAAAGGCCTGTAACTTATGTCGTCCGCCCTAGAATTAGTGTTTCAAGGCGGCATTGCTTCACAGTGCACTAGGCGAATTCATAGGTGATTGTTAGCTACTAACGTGTATGGAGTGAGATTTCGTGACACTCGGAATACTTCTCGCGTTAGGCTGAAAAAAACAGACACACTTTGTATTGAACGGATATTTATTGTGTGTCATATTGGGCGAAGGTCAGAATCACCATGATCTTACGATTGTCAAACCGCTAAGAATAGCAACAATTCTTATTATAATGAGAATAAAATTAGGGGAAAAATGGTATGAAGAAAAAATACATGCGGGTGCGGTCGGCTAGCCTTGTGGGAGCCAGCACTTTCGCGGCAATGCTTTCCGCTAGTGGAGCCATTGCGCAGCAAAATGCAGATGATACGAATATTGAGGAGGTCATGGTAACCGGCTCGCTTATTTCGCGAAGCGGTTATGAAACTCCAACTCCTGTATCGTCGCTTGGCGAAGAAGAGTTCCGCCAAATGCCAGTGACCCAGATCGGGGAGGTCGTTGAGCGACTGCCGGCTTTTCAGGGTTCTCAGAATTCGCGCAACAATGTCAGCGTCAGTGACGGCACATCCGGTACCAACTTGCTGGACTTGCGTGGTCTCGGTGCCAACCGAACCCTAATCTTGCTGGACGGCAAACGCGTTGTTGGCGCATCGATTGGCGGCACCCGAGGCGGAGCTGTAGACATCAGTAACTTGCCAAGCGGCCTGGTAAAGCGCGTTGAAGTAATCACGGGCGGTGCTTCGGCTACCTATGGCGCAGATGCACTGAGCGGTGTTGTTAACTTCATACTCGACAAGGATTACACCGGTTTTAAAGTTAGGGCAACGGGTTCCCGAACCACCCACGGAGACGGTGATGCATATGTCGCGGGATTTAGCGGCGGTGTTCCCTTCGCCGACGGTCGTGGACACTTCTTGGTCGACGTAGAGCGTGGTTATGACAAAGGCATTCAGGGTAAGCCGCGGGATTGGGCCGAGCCTATGTTGGCTCTGATACCTAACCCAGCTTATGGCGCTGATAACACTCAGCCATTTTACACCACCATCGATGAGGCGGGCCTATCGGTCGCCACCTATGGCGGTTTGATCACCAAGGGCCCACTTCGTGGCACGCAGTTTGGTCAGGGTGGCCAGCCACAGCCGTTTGAGTTTGGATCCCCGGTAAGTGGTGTCTGGATGTCAGGCGGAGACTGGAAAACTTCGACTCTTCACCAGGTCACTGGCTTGGCAATGGAGCAGGAGCGTGACAGCGTGTTTTTGCGCTCCAGCTATGAGCTAACTGACTCCACATCTGTTTTCGGTGAGTTGCTCTATAGCGATTCCTTGTCGACTAACCCTGCGACGGCTTATGCCTTCAGGCTCGGCAATATCACTATTAACCGCGAAAACCCATTCATACCTCAGTCAGTTCAGAGCGCGATGGATGCTAATGGTATAACGAGTTTCAGAATGGGTAGCGTAAACGGCGACGGCGGCAATATTCAGTTCCAGAGCCAGCGTAAAATGACTCGTTTTGTAATTGGTGCCGAAGGCTCGTTCGACCTAGCCGGTGATTCATGGGATTGGGAAACTTCCTTCGTAACTAACGAAAACGATATCAAGCAGTCGACCCCAAACAACCTGAACAACGCCAAGTACAACTTGGCTACCGACGTGGTTCTGGATGGCAATGGCAACCCAGCCTGTCGCATCAATGCTGATCTTGATCCGACAAACAACGACGCAGCTTGTGCTCCCTATAACAACATGGGTCTTGGTGTAGCCTCGCCAGAGGCGCTGGCTTATGCGTACACCACCGGCTGGTTGAACATGAAAATCAAGCAGGAAGTTCTGTCCGGTAGTGTTTCAAGTGAGCCGTTCGAAAACTGGGCAGGTCCCGTATCCGTAGCCTTCGGTGCGTCATACCGTACTGAAGAGGTAGGCGACAGTGAATCCAGCTTAGAGGACCAGGCGGGAGTACTCACTGGCGGTAACTACAACCCAACGTTCGGCGATTATAGTGTTACTGAGTACTATGGCGAGACGGTGATCCCACTGCTTGCCGACCAGCCTTTCGCTAGACAGCTAGACCTTAGTGCTGCGTATCGCTGGACTGATTATAGTACCTCTGGCAACGTTGAGACTTGGAAGCTAGGTCTGAGCTGGCAGATGACCGATGATCTGCGTATTCGGGCAACCCGCTCGCGCGACATTCGCGCTCCAAGTCTGGGCGATCTGTTCGACGCTGGTACATCCGGAACGGGTACCATACGCGACCCATTCTTGAATGGTCGAGAGTATCAACTGGTATCTCAGACGCGCGGTAACCCGACTGTTAATCCAGAGATTGGTGACACGACGGGTATCGGCTTTATCTATCAACCATCGTGGCTCGAAGGGTTCGCGGTATCGTTGGATAGCTACGACATCTATGTTGAGGGAGCGATTATATCGATTGGTTCGCAGGCGGTCGTGGATCGTTGTTTTGACGGTAACGCTGTAGTTTGTGGCAGCATCGAGCGCGACCCGACTAGCAACGAAATCACAAGGGTGATCAATCAGCCTCAGAATGCTCTTTTCCAGCATGCTCGTGGCTATGATATGGAAATGAGCTACCGCTACCCACTATCGAGCTTCAACTCCGGTTGGGACGGTGACCTGTCTTTCCGAACGTTGATTACGTTTGTCGATCAGCTGGAAACTAACGATGGCGTTGTTGTTGCTGATGGCGTTGGCAAGCTTGGACCTAGTATTGGTGCGCCAAGTTTTGGTCTGAACTCGGCTGAGACTCGATACCTAGCATCGCTCACTTACTCGAATGGTCGTTTCGATTCCACCGTAACTGCACGTGGTATGGGCGAAGGTGTATACGACAATCGTTATGTTGAGTGTGCTCCGGGCTCGTGCCCAGTCTCCACTGCAACTAATCCGACTGTAAATGACAACCATATCGACTCCATTACGTACTTTGACTTGGGCTTCAATTATGCCCTCGATAACGGCAGGGCCTTCTTGAGCTTCCAGAACGTGCTCGATACGGATCCGGCTGAAGTTGCTTCAACTAGCTTCTGGTCAGGACCCGGCAACATGACGTTCTACGAGCGTATGGGGCGAATTGTACGTATTGGCGTGAACTACGAGTTCTAAACGATAGACCGTTTAGCTGGACTGAGGCTGCAAGTCAGTAACGTTTTCGGTGCGCCGTGCAACGTTAATAGCCTCTTGCAAGCAACCCGCAACCTCACTAGAGGTTGCGGGTTATCATTGTAGGTTTTGCTCAGCTGCTCTTGTATCTGAGCGATGCCAATTCGACAGGCCGGGTTCTAGGTTGTAGTTGCTTATCTTCGGTCGACGATAGTAAGCGGTATTGACCCTCTCCCGAGACTCCTTTTGGAGACCTTGCACATGTGCGAGATTTTTTATCCACGGCTTGATAAGCAGATCCCTGTTCCCGTTTGGAGTACAGTATGAAAGACCGACATTTTTTTCTTGTGGGGCTGGCATGCGCCCTGTTTTCTCTTACATCCTTTACGGCTGGCGCCAACGAATTTCCGTCTGCAGACATCGCGATGCGCGATTTGCAAGACGTTGATTTTCCACGCTCGCAGGAGTTCGCGCCTGGTGTTTACGCCTACGAGGGACTGCATTCAGCTCTCCCTGACGGCACAGTCTTCAACACTGTTAGTTTGATTGTCGTTTCAAACGACGGAGTCATGGTCGTCGATGGTCAGGGCGACGTGTGGCAGACAAAATTGATGATCGATTTCATCAAAGACCTTACTACCCAATCGATTAAATACGTTGTGGCCGCGTCGGACCATGTCGACCATGTCGGGGGTAACGCCGCATTCAAGGCAGCCTATCCTGACGTGAAGTTTATTTCGTCTCCAGCATCACAACCCAAAATTTCCAATCCTTCAATTCCATCAAGCCAAACCGTTGCCGATGAACTTAAGGTTGAGTTGGGTGATACCGAGATTCAGATCCTGAATTTAGGTCGTGCTCATACGGGCGGTGATCTCGCTGTTTATCTACCTGAAAGCAAAGTGCTTTTCCTTGGCGAAATCTACATGCGCGGCCTCTTTCCTGCGATGCGTTCGGCCTACCCCAGTGAGTGGCTGGACACAATTGAAAAGGCACAGGCGATGGATGTGTCTTGGTACATCCCTGGTCATGGCTTCATCGACGATGCCGCTTCGATGGAGCGGGATCTCGAAGCGTTTCGGCAATCAATTGCCTCTGTGATCAATGAGTCTCAGCGCCTTTACTCTGCCGGGGAACAGTGTGCATCTCCGGACGACTGTGCTGCAGTAAACAGGGCAAATTGGGGGCAATACCAAAATTGGACCGCGAGTAACAATCAGGCGCCGTTCGCGATAAAACGGGTCTATCAGGAAATAGAAGGGGAGCTCGATCGAGTCCAAGGCACTGATCCTGACTTGCTTGAACTGTGGAAGTCGGGGCTGACGGCATTCGGTCAATATGTGACGGGAGTGCCCTATACAGTCGAGACAGGCCGCGATCTCGCCGCGAACCCGTTATTGGACTACGCCTTTCTGAATCTTGAAGAAGACTACGACATAAACTCAGCTCTAGACATAGCAGAGGGTCTCCGAAGCGTGGGTGAAGAGGCCGCAATGGAGTTGCTAGTTCGCATTCCAGCTATGTCTGAGGCCGGTGTGGAAGTTTCGCGAGCGCGAGTCAACGAGGTCCTCGCCATGGGAGCGGATGGAGTGGTGTTCCCGCATGTGTGGAGCGCCGAAGAGGCACGCATGGCGATTTCGTTTTTCGAAGGCGTCAATGTGTGGTCCCCCGCTAACCCGGATGGTGACATCGTTGTGATGCTTATGCTGGAGACTCCAGATGTATTCGCAGAGCTCGAGGAAATTGCAAATATTCCAGGTTACAGCGCGCTGGCCTGTGGCATCGGTAGTTTGACTAATGCCTTGGGTGGTGACAGAGAGACTGCCGAGAGACTTAATCTGGAGGTGCTGGCGCACAGTCAGCGTGTCGGAATGGCTGATATTATTACGGCCAATACTGAATCGGTAGCGAGTCGTGTCGATCAGGGTTTTCTTGGCTTGCTGGTATACGGGCCCTCGGCGAATGAAATCATTCGATTGGGCAGGGTTGCGGCCGGTCGCTAGCATTACGTGTAGTGTTTAATAAACTGTGCTCGGTTTTTCGCCCAGTGCCATGTTTGTTCATAGATGACAAACAAATGACTAACAGGAATCAATATGGATAAGAAAATTTCTCGCCGCGCTATTCTCAAGCGTGGCCTGCAGATCCCATTTGGAGGAAGTGTTCTTTTTGGGTTGGCCGCATGTGGAAGTGACGGTGACAGCAGCAGCGCAATGGTTTGTGCCGACCCGAATATGATGACTTCAGCGGAAGAAAGCGTTCGCCGTACATTGAAGTATACGGAGGTCTCGCCTGACCCTGCCAAAGTGTGCACGGACTGCGCTTTCTTCCACGCTCCACCGCAAGTTGGCGGATGCGGATCGTGCGAAATGTTCGGCGGAAAGCCGGTAAATCCGAGTGGTCATTGCGACTCGTGGAGTGTTAACGCTTAAGGTCAACATAAGTCTGAGCCAGTATCACCCGGAAATATAAACTTCGGCGCTTTGGCGCCGAAGACGTAACTAATTGTGGCTAGCAACCTGGCAAGAAGATCGGAGAAAGATAATGATGTTTCAACTCAGACGCGGCGGGCCGAGCAAGCTCGTTAACACATACAAATCTAGTACATTCTATAGCATGGTGCTGGCGGCGGGTATTGCCGCCGTTATAGTGAGCTTTTCGAGTCCCGCAGATGCGGCCTCCTCGTCTGAAGAGGAACAAAAAGGTGAGTACCTAGTCGCGGCGGGCAACTGTGTGAGCTGCCATACGGTCGAGGGTGGTACCCCATTCGCTGGTGGGCTAGCGTTTGAAACACCGTTTGGAACTATATATTCGACAAATATCACTTCCGATCCGGAAGTGGGCATCGGCCAGTGGAGCCTTGAAGACTTTACTAACGCGATGAGGCACGGCGAAGCGCCGGACGGCAAACACCTTTATCCTGTTTTCCCCTATGCCTCGTACGCGAATGTCAGCGATGAGGATGTCGCGGCCATTTACGCCTACCTTCAGACGATCGCGCCGGTGAAGTCTACGCAGCCGGAGAATGATCTTGGCTTCCCCTACAATCAGCGCTGGACCTTGGGGCTGTGGAAAATGATGTTCCTCGACGATGATCGCTTCGAGCCGCAGCCGGAGCAATCGGAGGAATGGAACCGCGGCGCTTATTTGGTAGAGGGACTGGGTCATTGTGCCATGTGCCACACGCCGCGAAATTTCCTAGGCGCAACCGATAACGATTTTGCAATGACGGGTGGCACATACATGACCCGCTTTGAGGGGAAGTTGTCCGCTTGGTCTGCGCCTAACCTCACCTCAGCGGATAGTGGTCTGGCGATGTGGACTGTCGATGATATTACGGATTATCTGAAACTCGGCGTTAGCCATCGCGCTGGTGTATTCGGACCCATGAACGAAGTGGTAGTGAATAGCACCCGACATTTGTCGAGAGAGGATGTGCGCGCGATGGCCGTGTACATAAAAAGCTTGACGGCTAATTCCCAGGACAGCGGCAAGCCTGCAAGTGCAGATGTCTTGCGGGCCGGTTCTTTACAATACGACATTCACTGTGGCAGCTGTCATTTACCAACAGGGCAAGGATCGCCAGAGCAGGGTCCAACGTTGATTGGCAGTCCTGTGGTTCTGGACGCGGATCCGGCGTCGCTGATCAATATCACCTTATTCGGAGCGCAAACGCCGCATATCTCCCCATCGACTGAATGGGAATCGAGGGCATGGATTCGGATGGAGCCTTTCGAAAATAAATTGGACGATGATCAGGTGGCGGCTCTACTTAGCTTCATTCGCGCGACGTGGGGACATGAGGCAGGAGCCGTTACCCCAGAGCAGGTCGCGGAGCAGCGCTAACTAATGCCCATCCGGAAACGTGTAGCTTATCGCCGCGTAGCGGCTTCATTGAACAGGATTCAGGAGTGATCAAATGAGGCCTAGGGTCCTGTTACTCAGCTTAGCGTTTCTAACGGGTGGGTGTACCTCCGACAATTCCAAGTCCGAGGCAGTTGGTGAGCAGAATGTTGGACCTGCTCCGCTTCTGTACGTATGGGCCGGCGATCTCGACAAGCGCCCAAGCGATACTGATTTTCTTGCTGTGCTAGATTCAGATCCTGACAGTCCTTCATATGGGGAGATTTTAGCCACTGAAGGCGTCGGCGTCGTTGGAACGAACCCCCATCATACGGAGCCAGTAGTTCCTGCAGGTGGGGTTTTGTTGGCGAATGGATACAACGCCGGAAAAACATTCCTGTTTGATTTGTCTGCGCCAGACAAACCCAATCTAGTGGGCGAGCTCGCTCCTGTTCCGGAGTATGAGTTCCCTCACAGCTTTCTTCGTCTTGACGATGGTGAGCTAGTTGCGACGATGCAGTACGGCGACGGGAGCATCCCGGGAAATCCTGGCGGGCTTGCCCGGTTCGATTCCGTGGCTAACTTGATTTCCATCACAAGTGCCGCAGACCCGGCATTCGAGGGCGAGCAGATCCGGCCATACTCTGTTGAAACGATTCCGCAGTTGGACCGAGCAGTTACGACTAGCCGGACAATGAACATCTTCACTGAGCAAGCTGCCGACGTGGTCCAAATTTGGAGGCTTTCAGATTTGGCTCTCTTGCGTACAATGCGCGTTCCAAGGGTCGAGCCAATAAATGAACCCGAATGTGTATTTGGGATCGGAGACATGTGTGAGGCAGGTCAGTACCCCGCGGAAGCCCAGCCATTTGAAAGTCGTGTGATGGGTGACGGCTCTGTTCTGATGAACACCCTGATGTGTGGTATGTACCGTATTAGTGAGATTGATAGCAATGAGCCTAACATCGAGTTGCTGGTCAACTACCCGGACTTGTTCGGCTGTTCAGTACCAACAATCATCAGTCATTTCTTGGTGCTGCCAGTCATGTTCAGTGAAACAATTCTGGTGTTTGATATCTCAAATCCAACAGAAATCAAGGAAGTCAGTCGCTTCGATACGCCAGGTTATCAGCCACACTGGGCCGCCGCAGATCCTGCCGGGTCTCGGATTGTAGTAACGTCCTCCGGCACAGCACCTACCTATACAGTATTAATGTTCGATTTCGATCCGGTGAGCGGTCAGTTGAGTCTCGATGAATCCTTTGGGTCGTCCGAGTTTCCGAAAGCAGGTGTTTCGTTCTATCGAGACTCCTGGCCTCACGGTGACGCCGGCACAGCCATCCCCCATGCCGCAGTGTTCGGGTACCGGTAGAAACTATTTAGTGCCGGTACACAATCTCCTGAGAAGTCCATTGCTCTGTGGACTGCACTCCTTTAGATGATTGATTCGTTTTCAGTAAATTTTATGATGTTTTGCTTATGCATATATACGCGAAAATATGCATTAATTATGCAATTCTAGCGTGATAGCCAGCATAAATAGCAAAAAAAATTCCGATATATTGCATTACCATGGCTCCATAAGAATTAAAATATTCCTCTGGAGTCCTGTATGCAATCCAACCTTCCTAAGCTGAAGGATGTAACCCTTAGCGATAAATACGAACTGTGCAGTGGTCGCGCTTATATGACCGGTATCGAAGCGCTGGTGCGTCTACTTATATTACAGCGCCAGCGGGATGAAGCTCGCGGCGTGAACACCGCTGGTTTTGTATCCGGCTATCGGGGCTCGCCCCTTGGTGGTTTGGATCAAGCCTTGTGGAAGGCTCAAAAATACCTAGACCAGCATCAAGTGAAGTTCCTACCCGGCGTGAACGAGGACTTGGCCATGACCGCCGTGCGCGGCACCCAGGAAGTGACGATGTTCCCGGGTGCACTTTATGAAGGTGTATTTGGCATGTGGTACGGCAAGGGGCCGGGGCTCGACCGTAGTATGGATGCGCTGAAGCACGCCAACGCGGTGGGGACCTCCCAGTTCGGTGGCGTACTAGCGGTGGCGGGGGATGATCACGGTTGTAAGTCCTCCAGCTTGCCTCATCAGTCCGAGCATGACTTCATTTCCGCCATGGTGCCGATACTGGCGCCGTCCAATGTGCAGGAGATCCTCGATTACGGCGTGCTGGGCTGGGAGCTGTCCCGCTTTTCTGGCTGCTGGGTCGGTTTCAAGCTAAGTACGGAAGTGTGCGACTCCGCCGCCTCTGTGGATATCGACGCGGAGCGCGTGCAGGTACGCAGACCGGAGAAGGTGGACTTACCGCCGGATGGGGTTCATGCCCGTTGGCCTGACTCACCCTTGGATCAGGAGCGGCGTTTAAACCGTCACAAGATCTACGCTGCGCGTGAGTTTGCCCGCGCCAACGATATCAACCGAGTAGTACAAAATAGCAGCAAGGCCCGCTTCGGGGTCATTACTACGGGTAAGGCCTATCTCGACGTGCTACAGGCTCTGGACGATCTAGGCATCAACGAGACGCAGGTGGAAACCCTGGGCATTCGCATCTTCAAAGTGGGCATGCCTTGGCCGCTGGAACCCATCGCGACCCACGATTTTGCTGAAGGGTTGGAAGAAATCCTAGTGGTCGAGGAGAAGCGAAGTATTATCGAGGATCAGCTCACTGGGCAGCTTTACAACATGCCCGTAGAGCGGCGTCCACGGGTAATTGGCGAGTTTGATGAATACGGCGAAGTGCTGCTCGGCAATCTGGGAGAGTTGACCCCGGCTGCGGTCGCGAGGGCCATCGCCAGCCGCATTTCCCGCTATTGTCAAAGTGAAGAAATGAAACAGCGCTTGGACTTCCTTGCTTTCAAAGAGAAAGCACTGGAACAGGCCACGGAAACAATTGAGCGGACGCCGTATTACTGCTCTGGCTGCCCACACAACACGTCCACGGTCGTGCCAGAAGGTAGCCGCGCAATGGGCGGTATCGGCTGCCACTATATGGCTCAGTGGATGGACCGCGAAACGGAAACTTTTACCCAGATGGGAGCGGAAGGCACCACGTGGATTGGGCAGGCACCGTTCACTAGCAACAAGCACGTTTTTCAGAATCTCGGAGACGGCACTTATTTCCATTCCGGAATACTGGCTATCCGTGCCACGATTGCTGCTAAGGTGAATATTACCTATAAGATTCTCTATAATGACGCCGTCGGCATGACCGGTGGCCAACCTGTAGACGGTGTGCTCACCGTTGCGGACGTCGTACGGCAAGTACACTCAGAGGGCGTGCAGCGGATCGTGGTGGTAAGCGAGGAGCCCGATAAGTACCCGCGAAATTTTCTGCCGCCCATCGGTGGCCTCACTGTGCATCACCGAGACCAATTGGATGCGGTGCAGCGAGATTTGCGTGAAGTCGCTGGCACCAGCGTACTGATTTACGATCAGACCTGCGCGGCAGAGAAACGCCGTCGCCGCAAAAAAGGTCAATTCCCCGATCCGAAAAAACGAGTGGTCATTAACGAAGCAGTCTGCGAAGGTTGTGGCGACTGCAGCGTTCAGTCCAATTGCTTGTCCGTGCTGCCAAAGGAAACCGAATTCGGCCGCAAGCGCAGCATTGATCAAGCCTCCTGCAACAAGGATTTCAGCTGCGTTAAAGGTTTTTGTCCCAGTTTTGTGACGGTCGAAGGTACCGACCTGCGACCCGCTCAGACTGCGGAGGCGGCAACTACTCGCCCACCGGAGCCGGACCTCCCCTCATTGCATAGGCCCTGGAATATAGTGCTGACAGGTATTGGGGGCACGGGAGTGGTGACGGTCAGTGCAGTGCTAGGCATGGCCGCACATCTGGAGGGTAAGGGTTGCTCCGTGTTCAACCTAAGCGGTATGGCCCAGAAATTCGGCCCGGTGATGAGTCATGTACGTATCGGCTCACAGCAAGAAGACATTCATACCCCCCGCGTGGCAGCGGGCGATGCGGATTTGCTGATGGGGTGCGATTTGGTGGTGTCCGCCAGTGATGAGGCGCTGGGGAAGGTGAGCGTAGGCCGTAGTCACGCGGTGATAAACGACTTTGAAGCGCCGACGGCGGGTTTCGTTCAAAACAGAGACATGGTATTCCCCGCGGCCGCCATGAAAGAGCGCATAGCACGGGAAAGCGGGGAAGAGCGCGCCCACTTTGTGAATGCTACCCGCCTGGCCGAAGAGCTGTTGGGAGATCCCATCGCCGCTAACATGCTCCTTATGGGCTATGTCTGGCAGAAGGGCTTGATTCCTATCTCCCTAGCTGCCATTGAGCGGGCCATCGAACTGAATAAGGTAGCGGTACGCTTTAACCTCGATGCATTTGAATGGGGCCGTTGTGTGGCTCATGATCCCATGGCCGGCAGAAGCAAGGCACCGGTGGAGACGGTTTTTAAACCGGAAGCCGCGCCGCTGTCAGCACTGATCGATCGCCGCGCTGACTTCTTGGTGAGCTATCAAAACGAAGCTTACGCGCGCCGTTATCGCGAGTTCGTGGAGTTAGTATGCGAGAAGGAAGAGGCGCAGTTTGGCAGCGATCGCGACATGGTCTTCAGTCGTTCTGTAGCAGAAGGCCTGTTCAGGCTCATGGCTTACAAGGACGAATACGAAGTTGCCCGGTTATATACCTCCGGTGATTTCAGCCGTAACCTAGAGAAGCAGTTTGCCGGTAAACCGCGCCTGACCTTTCATTTGGCGCCGCCACTAATCTCGAAACGGGACCCGCATACTGGGCATCTTATAAAGCAGGAATTCGGCCCTTGGATAATGCCAGTTTTCAAAGTGGTCGCTAAATTGAAAGTCCTGCGTGGCAGTCGCTGGGACATTTTTGGCTACACTGCCGAGCGGAAAATGGAACGGCAACTGGTCGAGGAATACCAAGCGTTGATCGTTAGCCTGTTGCCGGACTTTCGGGCCGGTAACTACGACGCCGCGTTGGCGCTGGCGAAACTCCCGCAGGACATGCGGGGTTTTGGGCACGTAAAGGAAAACAATGTGAGAAAGGCACGGCAACGCCAGCAAGCGTTACTAGAGCAATTTAGGGCAGAGGACGTAAAGCCTGAGCCTGTGCGTATTGTAGAAGTAGCCGGCTAGGGAAAGCCCCGCATCAATCTAAAATAGACAATAACAAAGAGAAACGACCATGAGAGTAGATTATCGTCAATTAAATTTCGGTCTTGGTGAAACCACCGACATGCTGCGCGATCAAGTCAATAGCTTTGCCTCCGGCGAAATAGCGCCCCTGGCTGCAAGCGTGGATCGCGAAAATGCCTTTCCTAATGAACTCTGGCCGAAGATGGGCGAAATGGGTTTGCTCGGCATGACCGTCAGCGAAGAATATGGCGGCAGCGATATGGGCTATTTGGCACACGTCGTGGCGATGGAAGAAATCAGTCGTGCTTCCGCATCGGTGGGTTTGAGCTATGGCGCGCACTCCAACCTCTGCGTCAACCAGATCCACCGCAACGGCACAGCGCAGCAGAAGGCGCAGTATTTACCGGGCTTGGTGATTGGCCAGCAGATTGGGGCACTTGCCATGAGCGAGCCTAATGCCGGTTCCGATGTCGTGAGCATGAAGCTGCGTGCTGATAAGAAGGGCGATCGCTACGTTTTGAATGGCAGTAAAATGTGGATTACCAACGGGCCCGATGCGCACACTTATGTCGTCTACGCGAAGACAGACAGCGACAAAGGTCCCCACGGCATTACCGCCTTTATTGTTGAGCGGGACTCGGCCGGTTTTTCCCAGGGCCCTAAGCTGGACAAGCTCGGTATGCGCGGTTCGAACACCTGTGAGCTGATCTTCGAAAACGTCGAAGTGCCAACTGAAAACATACTGGGCGCTGAAAACGAAGGAGTGAAGGTGCTCATGTCCGGTCTTGATTACGAGCGTGTCGTGCTGTCGGGCGGACCGACCGGCATCATGCAGGCTTGTCTCGATATCGTCTTGCCCTATGTGCACGAACGTAAGCAATTCGACCGATCCATTGGTGAGTTTCAGCTGATTCAAGGCAAGCTTGCCGACATGTACACTGAGCTAAACGCAAGTCGTTCTTACTTGTACGCAGTCGCCGCGGCATGCGATCGCGGTGAAACCACTCGCAAGGACTCAGCCGGCGTCATCTTATACGCCTCGGAGAGAGCGACAAAATTAGCCTTGGAGGCAATCCAGATACTAGGTGGCAACGGCTACACCAATGAGTATAGCGCCGGTCGCCTGCTGCGTGACGCTAAGCTTTACGAGATTGGTGCTGGAACCCAGGAAATTCGCCGCATGTTGATAGGGCGTGAGTTATTTAAAGAAACGGAATAAGCCATTCAGCAGCTGAAAGTATTCATACCGATCAATGGGGGCGATCGATTAGTCCCATTTACTAAACGCGAGTAAACATGACGACGCTTAAAAGTAAAATCCAAACTAGCTCTTCGGAGTTCCGTGAGCGCGATGATTTTCATCGTGAGCTTGTAGGTTCACTCCGCGACAAACTCATACAGATTCACAAGGGCGGAGGAGAGATAGTACAGGAACGCCACCGCGCGAAAGGCAAATTGCTGCCCCGCGAGCGTGTGAATCGTCTTCTGGACCCCGGTTCGCCCTTTCTTGAAATTGCGCCCTTAGCTGCGGAAGGCGTCTACGACGATGACGTACCGGCTGCCGCTATCATTGTAGGGATCGGTCGTGTGTCCGGCGTGGAATGCATGATTGTCGCCAATGATTCCACGGTAAAGGGCGGAACCTATTACCCGATGACTGTGAAGAAACACATTCGCGCTCAGACCATTGCGGAAGAAAACAGGCTGCCTTGTATTTATCTGGTGGACTCGGGCGGAGCCAACTTACCGCAGCAGGATGAGGTTTTCCCAGGGAAAGAAGACTTTGGTCACATCTTTTTTAAACAAGCCAATATGTCGGCGCAAGGTATTCCCCAGATTGCTGTTGTTCTCGGCTTGTGTACGGCAGGTGGCGCCTATGTTCCCGCCATGGCCGATGAAAGCATCATGGTGCGAGAACAAAGCTCTATCTTCCTTGCCGGGCCACCACTGGTTAAGGCTGCTACCGGTGAAGTAATTTCTGCCGAGGAGTTGGGTGGTGCGGATGTGCACTGCAGCGTTTCTGGCGTGGCCGATCACTATGCGCACAGCGAAGAAGAAGCGCTGGAGCGGGCTCGCGCCTGTGTCCGCAATCTGAACCACGTAAAACAGCCCGAACTAAAGCGACGGGCGGTGCAGGAACCACTGTATCCCATCGAGGAATTGTACGGGGTGGTACCCACCGACCAGCGCACGCCTTACGATGTGCGGGAGGTCATCGCTCGTTTGGTAGACGGCTCCGAATTCGACGAATTCAAGGCCAACTACGGGACTACCTTGGTTTGCGGTTTCGCCCATATCCACGGTATGCCGGTGGGCATTGTGGGCAATAACGGCATTCTTTTTTCGACATCTGCGCTCAAGGGTGCCCACTTTATTGAGCTGTGTTGCCAGCGCAAGATTCCACTGATTTTTCTGCAAAATATCACTGGCTTCATGGTTGGTAGCAAAGCCGAACATGAAGGCATCGCCAAAAACGGCGCTAAACTGGTGACCGCAGTAGCCTGTGCAAAAGTGCCGAAGTTCACCGTTATCATCGGCGGCAGTTTCGGTGCAGGCAATTACGGTATGTGCGGTCGAGCGTATAACCCACGGTTTTTGTGGATGTGGCCCAATGCGCGTATCGCAGTCATGGGTGGTGAGCAAGCAGCCGGGGTGATGGCGCAGGTACGTGGTGCAGGCTTGGAGCGAAAGGGGCTTAGCTGGACAGAAGAAGAGGAAGCAGCCTTTAAGCAGCCCATTCTCGATCAGTTTGAAGATCAATCGCGGGCGTGGTACGCCAGCGCGCGACTTTGGGACGACGGCATCATCGATCCAGCCCAGACCCGCACAACCCTAGCCTTGGCTTTGTCGGCTGCGTTGAATGCGCCTATACCTCCAACCAAATTCGGTGTTTTCCGCATGTAGCGGTATGGAAGCTATAAATGAACAATAAGAAAATCGATGAAACGAATGCAGTGCTCTACGCTGTGGACGATCAAGGTGTTGCACGCATCACACTCAACCGCCCGGACAAGAGTAACGCCTTTGATGATCAGACCATCGCCAGCTTGACGCAGCGTCTCCGAGAAGCCGATGCCGACGCTCAGGTACGGATGGTGGTGTTGGCGGCTAATGGCAAGAATTTTTCCGCCGGGGCGGACTTGGGCTGGATGAAACGCACCGCCCAAATATCAGAGGCGGAAAACATTGCCGATGCGCGTCAACTTGCCAACCTTATGCTCACATTAGACCGGCTGTCCAAGCCTACCTTGGCGCGTGTGCAGGGTGCTGCCTTTGGCGGCGCACTGGGCTTGATTTGCGCTTGTGATTTAGCGATTGCTAGCGATACAGCGCGCTTCTGTCTCAGCGAAGCGCGCTTAGGTTTGGCACCGGCTGTGATCAGCCCCTATGTAGTGCGAGCCATGGGCTCGCGAGCTGCGCGTCGTTATTTTCTTACTACTGAGGTGATGTCTGCTCAGGTCGCCCAGCGCTTAGGCATCGTCCATGAGGTGGTTTCAGAAGCAGAGTTGGATGAACAGCTGGATGAACTATGTGGACATTTGCAACGCAGCGGCCCGGAAGCCTTGCGGGCTTGCAAGCAACTTATCGCAGACGTGGAGGGTGAACTCCCCAGTGCTCACCTGCAGGACGAAACAGTGAACCTAATTGCACGCTTGCGAACCAGCGGCGAAGGCCAAGAAGGTCTCGCAGCTTTTCTGGAAAAACGCGCTCCGCGTTGGAATGAGGAATAACATGGCTCCGACCGATCAGTTTTCATCAAAACCCTTTGCTGCAAAGGATGGTTCTATCCGCAGTCTTCTTATCGCGAATCGTGGCGAAATTGCTTGTCGGATTATTCGAACAGCGCAGCGCCTGGGGATCCGTTGTATCGCCGTGTATTCTGAAGCGGACCGCGACGCTCCTCATGTTCAACAAGCGAATGCCGCTTTTTGCATCGGTCCGGCCCCAGCCGGGGAAAGTTATCTGAACGTCGATCGCATTCTCCAGGTGGCGCGCGCCGAAGGGGCGGACGCTATTCATCCCGGTTATGGCTTCCTCTCTGAAAATTCCCAACTCGCAGAGGGCTGCAAAAATGCGGGGATACTCTTCGTCGGCCCACCGGTAAAAGCTATCCAGAGTATGGGGTCCAAGAGTGCGGCGAAGGCTTTGATGGGGAAAGCCAATGTACCTTTGGTGCCGGGCTATCACGGCGATGATCAGGCACTGAGCACACTGAAATCGCAAGCAGAACTGATTGGGTATCCGGTGCTGATAAAAGCCAGCGCTGGCGGCGGCGGCAAGGGCATGCGTGTGGTATGGAACACCTCGGAGTTGGACGAACATATCGCCGGTGCAAAGCGGGAAGCTCAGTCTTCTTTTGGCGACGCTCATTTGCTTCTGGAAAAGTATCTGTTGAAACCACGCCATGTGGAAGTTCAGGTACTGTTTGATAAGCACGGTAAAGGAATCTACCTTTTCGATCGCGATTGTTCACTGCAACGCCGTCACCAGAAAATAATCGAAGAAGCTCCGGCGCCGGGCATCGACCCTGCGGTGCGCGAAGCAATGGGGCGGGCGGCACTGCGTTGCGGTGAAGCCACCGGCTATGAAGGCGCGGGTACGGTGGAGTTTTTGTTCGATGCCGAGCAAAACTTTTATTTTATGGAGATGAACACACGCTTGCAGGTGGAGCATCCCGTGACCGAAGCTATTACTGGGCTCGATCTGGTGGAATGGCAGTTGCGCATCGCTCAGGGTGAAAAGCTCATCTGGCAACAGGAAGATCTATCGGTCAACGGCCACGCCATGGAGGTGAGGCTGTACGCTGAAGACCCGGGTCGAGAGTTCTTGCCCACCAGCGGCACAGTCAGTCATCTAAGAATGCCAGATGCACTGCCCAATGTGAGAGTGGACTCGGGCATTCAGGCTGGCAGCGTTATCGGTAGTGACTACGATCCTATGCTCGCCAAGATCATCGCCTGGGGCCCGAGTCGCGAAGCTGCGCGGCAAGGTTTAATTACAGCTCTGGCGAACACCGAGCTGGGTGGGTTTACCACTAATTTATCCTTCCTCGCCCGCGCACTGAAAAGCGACGCATTCAGTCGCGCCGAGCTGACCACGGATTTTGTCGAAGTTCACCAGGACGAGCTTCATAAATCGCCATTCGATCGCGATCTGCAGGCGGTACTGTCCTGGTTGGTATGGTTTAACGACCATCAACAAGGAAGGGGCTTGTCGGACGACCCTTGGTCATATGCCAATGGATGGAGAATGGCGGTGCCCGACGAGCAGGGCTGCGAAGTGCTAATAGAAGGCGAGACGCAGCGTCTGAGCTACCGGATTGACGGTCAAGGCAAAGCCGCGCTGCAGCACAACGGACAAAGCTATGAGCTAGGATGGACGTCGCACAAGGGCATCATCACTCTGCGTTACCAAGGTCAGCATTTGCGCGTCGCCGGTTGGTTCGATGGAAACGGTACCTGGACAGTGTTTGCCGAGGGCGAGACTTGGCAGAGCATCATTAATCAACCGGTGCCCGCTGAAACTGATTTGGACGAACACGCTCTTACCGCTCCAATGCACGGTCGCGTAACCGCTGTGTTATGCGTAGCTGATGAGCAGGTATCAGCGGGGCAGGCGCTAGTCATCATGGAGGCGATGAAAATGGAGCACACGATTAAAGCACCTGCCGATGGAAAAGTGCTGTCGGTACTTTGTGCACAAGACGACAGTATCTGTGCAGACCAGCCTTTGGTTGAATTCGAAGCGAATGAGTAGGGAGCACAAATTGAACACAGATCAAGTCCCACTGTGGCGACCATCACAGCAACGTATAGACGCCTCTAGGCTCCGTGATTTCCTTGTCTTCCTCGGTAAGCAAGGAATCAATGTCCCGCAGGAATACCAAGCACTCCATCGTTGGTCCATCGACAATAAGCGAGTATTCTGGCAAGCGATTTGGCAGTACCACGGCGTATTGGGTAGCTACGATGCGGACAGGGTTTTGAGCAAGGACGATTTCTCAGGCAAGTGGTTCGAGGGAGCACGACTCAACTTCGCCGAAAATTTGCTTCGGGGAAACGACGATGCTATTGCGATCATCGAACATAGAGAAGACGGCAGGCGACGCACTTTAAGCTATCGTGAGCTGCGCCAACTCAGCGCACAGCTTGCCGGCACATTGAAAGCGGCGGGTGTTGGTGAAGGGGATCGGGTCGGCGGCTTTTTACCTAACGGTCTTGAGGCTGTTGTGGGTATGCTGGCTAGCGCACGATTAGGGGCTGTCTGGTCTTCCTGTTCGCCCGACTTTGGTCTTCAAGGTGTTCTGGACCGTTTCGGCCAGATTGAACCCAAGGTGCTGATCGGCATCAACGGTTACGAGTATGGTGGGAAACTGATTGATACTCGAGAGCGAATGGGACAAATCCTTGCGTCTCTGCCCGAGCTTAAGGCCTGGATTGGCGTGGACAATCATCAGGGTTGTCCCTGGCCAGATAACGCTTTTGAAAACGATAGTAAAGGGCTTAGCTGGGAACAGGCCCTTGAAGCTGAAGCCTACGAAGACTTTGTAGCAGTCTCTTTTGATTCGCCTCTGTATATTCTTTACTCCTCTGGCACCACTGGTGCACCCAAGTGCATCGTTCATGGTGTCGGCGGAACGTTGCTGCAACACCTGAAAGAGCTGTCACTCCACACTGATGTCTCAGAGAACGATGTGGTGTTCTACTACACTACCTGTGGCTGGATGATGTGGAATTGGCTCGTCAGCAATTTGGCTTTGGGCGCCACTATCGTGCTTTATGATGGCTCTCCGTTTGCGGGTGGAGCCGAAGCGCTGTGGCACATGGCTGAGCAGGAAGGCGTAAGCGTGTTTGGCTCCAGCGCCAAGTATTACGCCAGCTGCGAGAAAGAGGGCCTGAAGCCGGTGCGACAGTTTGATCTAAGTAAGCTCAAATCCGTCTTGTCTACGGGGAGTCCACTTTCCCACGAAAGCTTCGACTATGTTTATCGTGATATCAAAGCCGACGTGTGTTTATCGAGCATATCTGGTGGCACTGACATCGTATCCTGTTTTGCTTTAGGTAACCCAAGCTTGCCCGTTTATCGCGGTGAATTGCAGTGCATTGGCTTGGGAATGGATGTGGACTTTGCGGATGATGATGGCGCTTGCTTGCCGCAGGGCAAGGGTGAGCTTGTTTGCCGCAGCCCCTTTCCCGCAAAACCGGTAGGCTTTTGGAATGACCCTGATGGCGAGCGTTTCCATCAAGCTTATTTTGAACGCTTTGCAGGAGCATGGGCTCACGGTGATTTTGGTGAGATGGTTCCTCATATGGCAATCGACGATTTGCCAGAGCAGAGCGGCGTGATAATTCACGGGCGTTCGGACGCCGTACTCAACCCCGGCGGGGTGCGCATTGGCACTGCCGAAATTTATCGACAGGTCGAAAAAATCGATGCTGTGTTAGAGTCTATCGCCGTGGGGCAAGTCTGGCAGAATGATGTGCGTGTTGTGCTGTTCGTGCGCCTTCGTTCCGGATTGAAACTGGATGAGAATCTCATCGATCAGATTCGAAAAACGATTCGCAACAACACCACGCCGCGTCACGTGCCTGCAAAGATTCTGCAGGTGGATGATATTCCCCGCACCATTAGCGGAAAGATTGTCGAGCTGGCCGTAGGTCAGGTTATCCATGGCGAACTTGTTAAGAACAAAGATGCGCTTGCCAATCCGGAAGCGCTGGACTGCTTCGCTAATCGCTCTGAACTCAGCACCTAAAAGGGGTCTCGAAATCTCATGTCCATGAATCTTCCAAAATCAGTCAAGCTCGTGGAGGTCGGTCCGCGCGATGGCTTGCAGAATGAAAAAAATCTCATTCCGGTGGAAGCGCGTGTAACGCTGATCGAGCGCCTTGCCGCAGCCGGACTGCGCCACATCGAAGCCGGCAGTTTCGTCAGCCCGAAGGCTATACCGCAAATGGCCGGCAGCGAAAATGTATTCGCGGCTATCGACCGCAAGGAAGGCGTCGTGTACAGCGCCTTGACGCCAAACATGAAGGGTTTGGAGCGCGCGTTGGCAGCCGGTGTCAGTGAGATAGCGGTTTTCGGGGCTGCCTCGGAGAGTTTCTCCCAAAAGAATATTAATTGTTCCATCGCGGAGAGTCTGGACCGTTTTGCTCCCATACTGGCGGCGGCAAAGCAGCGCAACATCCCCGTGCGTGGCTATGTTTCCTGCGTCGTGGCTTGCCCTTACGAAGGCTATATAAATCCGGACGCAGTGCGCGAGGTGGCTACGGCACTCTATGGTATGGGCTGCTACGAAATATCCCTTGGCGATACCACCGGCGCAGGTACCGCTGGTCAGATACAAGCGATGCTAGAAACGGTCGCGGATAATGTTCCGATCAAGGCCCTGGCTGTTCACTGCCATGACACCTTTGGTCAAGGTTTGGCCAACATTCTCGCCGCCCTGCAAGCAGGGGTGAGCGTAGTGGATGCCTCCGTTGCCGGCTTGGGTGGCTGTCCGTACTCACCCGGTGCGTCCGGCAATGTGAGCAGTGAAGATGTGGTTTACATGCTCCACGGACTGGGGATCCACACTGGGGTAGATCTGACAAAGCTGGTCGAAACGGGCCAGTTTATATGCGACATATTAGGTAGAAAAAATGCTTCCAAGGTGGGCAATGCCATTGGTGCACGGGGGCGCTACTGAGAGTTATTTTTGCCGGATGCGCCAAGATCATCGTCGCGGGTATTACTCCGGCGCTGACAATCTACCTAAGGATCGCGCCGCCTAATTACTGGCAATAGGTAACGCGGTGCTGTACTTGATTTCGGTCAGAGCCACGAAGGAATGAAACTCATGCACAGCTTCTAAGTGCGATAGTTGATGGCGCATGAACCGCTCATAGTGGTGTGTGTCTCGGGTCACGATTTTAAGCATGTAGTCACTCGTGCCCGTAATTGTGAAACACTCGAGTACCTCCGGCAGCTCCCGCACAGCGCGTTCAAAGTCTTCTAGATATTGCCGGCCATGGGCGGACAAGTTGACCATCACGAACACCATCATCCCGAACCCCAATTTTTCCCGGTCGACCAAGGCGACCCTCCGGCGAATAATTCCTGACTCCTCCAGGCGATTGATGCGCCGCCAGCATGGAGATTGCGAAAGGCCCACCTGTTCAGCGATGTCAGTGGCGGAAAGCCGGGCGTCATGCTGTAGCAGCTCTAGGATTCGATGGTCGGTTTTAGATAGCTTGTCAGCCATGGGTACCTCCGGGATATGATTTTTTAAAAATGTATTGCATACGCATTTATACATCAATAATTGCATAAAGCATGCATATATTTCGTTATAAACTGCTTTTATTGCAATAAAAATCCCGTCCGATTGCATTAGCATGGCTGCAATCGTTGGCCATTTTTTTTGGAGTTCCGTATGAAACTAGGCCAACCATCTCTCGCTGAAGGAGATTTACCTTAACGACATGTGCGAGCTGCGCGGGACGCGCTCACCTGACCATCCGGACAGTGGGGAATGAGGTGGTCTTAGCGCAATAGGCACGCCAAAGTGACTGCCAATGCAGTGGCTATACAACAATAAGAACCGAGGTTAGAGAGATGACTCAGAACAACCAATCCGGAGGCCAGCTGACCGGCACCGAACTGGGCAGTACAGCACGCTTGGGTATCATGCCCTTTCAATCCGTTAATCTACGGACTGGTTTGCGTGCCTTAGGCCCCGGGCTATTGATGGCAGGGGCGGCGGTCGGTACCTCCCATCTTGTGCAATCTACCCGCGCCGGGGCGGACTTCGGTTTTCAGCTAGTTGTGTTGGTGCTGCTGATCAACGTATTGAAATATCCATTCTTCGAATACGGACACCGTTACGCGGCCGCCACTGGTGAAAATCTTCTTGATGGATACCTTCGGATGGGGCGCGGGTTTGTCTATGCATTCTTTCTTATTGCGATGTTCTCTGCTGTGGGCTCCACGGCGGCTGTAACGTTTGTGACGGTGGGGCTGGTGCAACATTTCATGGGGCAACTTGTGCCCGCCGCTGCCTGGGGTGCCATCGTGATGGCACTCTGTATTGGATTGCTGATGGGTAATCACTACCGCCGCTTGGACATCGCCATGAAGCCTCTCATGGCGATATTAGCAATAGCCACTCTCGTGGCGTTCGTAACTGCGGTGTCAAACGGACCGGTCGCAAGTGCAGAGTTTGTGAGCCCGTCGCCCTGGACATTTGCTTCCCTGACATTTTTGATCGCTCTGATGGGCTGGATGCCGGCACCTATCGAAGTGTCGGTGTGGCAGTCGCTCTGGATGCAGGCGAAGGATGGTTCTCAAGGCAGACGCACGACTGTTGGTGAGGCTAGGTTCGATTTCAATTTTGGCTACATCTTAAGTGCGACCCTCGCTGTTATGTTTCTTGGTTTAGGTGCTCTGGTGTTGCATGGTTCCGGCTTCGAACTCCAAAGCGCCAGTGGCGCGTTCGTCACTCAGTTGGTGGAACTCTATCAACGGGTGCTGGGTGGCTGGGCAGGGCCGTTGATTGCGGCGGCGGCTTTTGCGACCATGTTCTCGACCACGCTGACGGTGATCGACGGCTATTCCCGGTCGCTCGAAGTGAGTTCAAAGATGGTTTTCTCGTCATTAGAAGGCATGCCCAGGCTTTATACTCTGTGGATGGTACTAATTTGTCTCGCGGCCTTTGTCTTGATTCTCTTGTTTGTCGATTCCCTGACTGACTTGATTGATTTAGTCACAGTTGCTGCATTTCTGGCGGCACCTGTTTATGGTTACCTCAACTATCGCCTGATAACATCCGTCCATACACCAGAGGCGCTGCAGCCAGGCCTCGGTATGCGGATGCTAAGCTGAGCAGGGCTGGGGTTTTTCGTGCTTGTGGGCTTTTCGTTTCTGCTGTATCGCGTGACGGCAGCGGTCGGTTAGGCGATCTTTACATAACAACAATATTAGCTGGAAAGGAATTAACAAGATGAGTTTGGCAATGAGACGTTCGACACCGAGGTTTAAGCAGTGGTTTGGCAGCGCGTTTCGCAGGACCGCTATGGGTTTGTTGGCCTTGGGCGCTCTTGTTGGCTGCTCGCCATCCGATCCTGAACCTGAAAGCGCAGGAACGCAGCCGCTAACCAAGCTCATTACGGCTGAGCAGTACAGCAATTCCTTGGCCTACATTTTTGGTTCTGGCATTGACACGCAAGTGCAGTTTGCGCCCGTGGCTCGGAATGAGGGACTGCTCGCCAACAGCTTGGCAACTGCCGGTGTAAGCATCGGGCAAGTCCAGACTATCCAGAGCGTGGCCTCCAGCGTTGCCAGGCAGGTCATGGATATTGAGAATCGCAAACACCTTGTTGCGTGTCGGCCTGAGTCGATTAATAGTCCGGATGAGGCTTGCGCGACCCAGTTCGTGTCAAAGATAGGTCGCCTTTTGTTTAGACGCGCGTTGACTGACGAGGAAATCGCGACATTCGTTGAGCAGGCAAGTGTCGCTGCTCAGGAGTTGGATGGCGAGGAGTTGGATGGCGAGGAGTTGGATGGCTTTTACGCAGGTCTCGAGGTTGTGCTTGAAGGGCTGCTGATCCACCCCGAAGTGCTGTTCATTGTAGAGAGCGCTGAGTCCGACCCCAGCAATCCGGAACAACTTCGCCTTGACGCCAATTCGCTCGCGTCACGGCTAAGCTTTTTCCTGTGGAATGCAAGCCCGGATGATGAGTTACTGGCAGCAGCCGAAAGTGGTGAGCTGCAGTCATCTGGCGGTGTTGAGCGAGCCGTTGACAGGATGTTGGAGAGCCCGCGCTTGGTCGATGGGATGAGGGCCTTCTTCGACGACATGCTGGTTTTTGACGAGTTCAAGACGCTTTCTAAGGATGCCACCATCTACCCGGAGTTCACAAGTGTGACGGCGCAGGATGCGCGTGAGCAAACCCTGCGCACGATTATCGATCACACGCTCAGCAAAGACATGGACTATCGTGATCTGTTTACATCGCGCTCGACCTTTATGTCTCCGGCCCTGGCGATTGTATACGGTGTGCCGGCACAGCCTGGTTGGGCCCCTTACACATTTGCAGAAGACAGCCCGCGTGCGGGCCTGCTCACACAAGTGAGCTTTCTGGCATTGACGTCCCATCCCGGTCGCAGCTCTGTAACCCTACGAGGCATGGCACTGCGTGAGCGCTTGTTGTGTCAGACGGTTCCCGAGCCGCCCCCCGGAATCGATTTCTCAGTCGTGTCCAATCCCGATGCGCACTACCCTACGCAGCGTCAACGTGTCGCGGCGCATCTTGAAACACCCTCGTGCGCAGGCTGCCATAGGATTACAGATCCAATCGGTTTGTCCTTGGAACAATTTGACGGTGCGGGCGGTTATCGGTTGACCGAGAATGGGGCGACGATAGATGCGACTGGCGGTCTGGATGGCTTTGAGTTCGATGGGGCCATTGGTTTGGGTGAGGCGCTTAGTCAGAACCCGGAATTGCCACGCTGTCTCGTGCAGCGTGTATACAGTTACGCTACCGGCGGGCCGCCCGAAATCGAGGCACGTGCCGCGCTGAACTATTTCAATGAGGAGTTTGCCGCTCAAGGCTACCAGTTGCGCAGCCTATTGCGGACGATCGCGCTCAGTAAGGCCTTCTCACTGATCCACAAGAGCCCGAGCGAAGAAGAGAGACTGCTGGCGACGGCTAGCTCTTTGTAGTGCAATAGCGAGCTGGCTGCAAAATGGTGCTGTTCAAGAAATTAATAAAAATTGTAAGGCTGGAGAATCATCATGAGTAAGTGGAATAGAAGACAAGTACTGAAGGGTATGGTGAAAGGTGTGGGAGTAACGGTAGCGCTGCCTTTTCTTGACTACTTCCTGAACGGCAATGGCACTGCGATGGCTTCGGGGGCGCCGATGCCGGTGCGTTTCGGAACCTGGGGCTACGGTCTTGGCGGCACCGGGAAGCTGTTTGTGCCTCAGCAGACAGGTCGCAACTATGATTTGCCCGAAGAGCTCTCCTCTTGGGTGCCAATACAAAATGATGTCAATCTGTTCACGAACGGACACGCCTTTCCGGACGCCGCCCCGAACAACAACCATTACACTGGCTGGGTGGTCTCGAGAACGGGCATTGCACCGGAGTCTGGTAGCGGGCCGTCAGAGACCATCGATCTGACGATCGCCAAGCAGATTGGCGGGGCCACGCGCTTTAATAACCTTACCGCAACGGCCACTGCCGATGCGCGTGACACCTATAGTTACTACAACGCGTCTACGCCCAATGAGCCGGAATGGTCGCCCCTGGCATTCTACAAGCGCTTGTTCGGGATCGACTTTCAGGATCCGAATGCGGACGAGTTTGAAAGGGATGCACGCGTTATCGCTCGCCAGAGCGTTCTGTCCGGCATCATGGAGCAGGAGGGCTCGCTGATGAAGACGGTCGGCGCAGCGGACCGTGAGCGACTGGATCAGTACTTCACTGGTTTGCGTCAGTTGGAGCGGCAGTTTGAGCAACGCCTGACCAAGCCCGAGCCGATTGCGAGTTGTGTGGTCCCCGGTCAGGCGCCGGTTGATGTGGCCATGGACCAGTCAACAGAGTCGGTTAAGCTTCGCCATCAAATGATGGCCGAGCTGATGGCGATGGCCGTTGCCTGCGATCAAACCCGTGTTTTCAACATGACGTATTCGGCGGCGTTTGCCTCCACTATTAGAACGGGCTATGAGAAGCCGCACCACACCTGCACACACGAAGAGCCCGTCGATGAAGTGCTTGGCTACCAAGTGAACGCTTCCTTTTTCACTCGGCGTGCGATGGAGTCTTGGGTGGATTTCGTGGAAGTGTTCAAAAAGATTCCGGAAGGAGATGGCACGCTGCTCGATAATGTCCTGATCCTGGGTACGACGGACGTGGGGTACGCCCGTACGCATTCGGTCGATGGCATGTCGGTATTCTTGGCCGGTCGCGCAGGCGGCAAGATCAAGAGCGGTCACCACATCGATTTGAATGGAGGCTCGGTTGCTCAGGTAGGTTATACGGCCCTCAGGCTGATGGGTGTGGACGCGCCATCGTGGGGTACGTTGAGCAACGAGACCTCTGAAGTGATTAGCGATGTGCTGGCCTAAGCGAGCCTGTCCGAGTATTTAAGGAAACTCATTAATATGTATTTGAATAAATTTCTGACAGTTGTTTTTGTTGCCGCCAGTGCGTCGATCACAGCCGCTGCAAGTGCGGCTACCGAAACGCCAAACGAAATGCAATATTGGCAATCAGCGGCCAGTAATGCACAGGAAGCCTATCTTGAAGAGAAGCTGCCACCTGGTATTCAGGTGGTTGCAACTGCCTTGGACGGCCCCGTGTACGCCGATGCTCAGGGGCGCACATTGTATACATGGCCACTGATCGCATTGCGAAATGGTTCAACTGGTGACAGGAAGGAAGGAGCTTCCAATTGCACGGACGAAGTCCTGCGCATAGAGGTTGGCTTCATGAGTCCGTACCCAGCTGGTTTGATCCTGCCCTATGCCGATGAGGGCGTGAGCTGCACGCAAGCTTGGCTGCCCGTGTCCGCATCCGCAGATGCGGTGGAGGTGGGCAAGTGGACCCTTGCCGAGCGAGCGGATGGCTCAAAGCAATGGGCCTATGATGATTTTCCCTTGTACGCCTCCAACCTGGATAAGAAGCCAGGGGAGGTTCTGGGTGGCACCAAGATATCATCCGGCGGTGATGGCGGGGTGGTTCGCGTGCCAGCGGGGCCGCTACCTGATATCCCTCCGGGATTTCAAGTACTTTCCAGTAGCACCGGGCGACTGCTCGTGAATGACGAAGAGTACTCGATGTACACGTGGGACGGCGACGAACCTAACACCTCGAATTGTGTTAAAGAATGTTTGAATAGTTGGACTCCTGTTCGTGCACCGCAGGTTTCAGCAGATAGTGGTGACTGGACCATCATCAAACACCCCTCGGGAATTAATCAATGGGCCTTCAGGGCTAAGCCGCTGTACACCCATAACAAAGATACTCGAAGTCGCAGCTTCGACGGTAGCGATGTGCCAGGTTGGCAAAATGTCTACACACAGCGTGCAGTGACTCCGCCTGCTGAGTTCACCGTGCAGGATGCAGATTTTGGTGGCCAGGTTCTGGCCGACAGTCGTGGCAGAACGATTTATCTTTACAACTGCCATGACGACTCTGTTGCGCAACTCGCTTGCGATCACCCTGATGCGGCTCAGGATTATCGTCTGGCTATCTGCGGCAACGGTGACCCTGAGTTGTGTCTTGAGACTTTTCCCTATGTTGTCGCGGACGCCGATGCCAAGAGCGAGAGCAGTCTTTGGAGCGTGATGGCAATTAATCCAATCACAGGCCGCCGCGCCGAAGCGGGCGAAGAAGACACGCTCAATGTTTGGGCTTACCGCCAAAG
>Ga0209390_10002850_pt1 | contig 29279 bp, 22 predicted proteins | sample BON01_FD_187212 | JGI IMG/M metagenome (GOLD analysis project Ga0209390, IMG submission 187212) | Freshwater microbial communities from Lake Bonney liftoff mats and glacier meltwater in Antarctica - BON-01 (SPAdes) (version 2) | ecosystem: Environmental > Aquatic > Freshwater > Ice > Glacier...
CGAACGGATCATTTGCCGGTCGCGCTCCGTCAGGTCGGGTTCAACCAGGCTGATGAGCTGAACGCCGAGTACGGGGTCGATAATTTCAAGCGTACTGATGAGGGCTTCCTTGTCCCTGCCGAGACTGGCCTGAATTCTCTCCGCTGATTCTCGCGGGCTGCTGTAGCGGCCGTCGCCGTTCACATCCAGATAAACCGGATTGGTGGCAGCCAGTGTGTAGTCATTGAACGTTTTCCAGCTCGCGTCCGAAACAGGATCGCCCAAAACCACGCAGACCAAATGGGCGTCGACTCCGGCGATCGGCAGCTGAAACGTCAGGCTCACGTCGGTCGCTTCACCGATCTTGGCGGACACTTCCTGTTCGGCCTTGGCAACCCCGTTCAAGAACAAGATCGCCTTCGTCGGATGTATCCAGCCCGGAGCGCGGACGCCGAGAGTCACCTTGAATTCGTTGTTCTTCACCGTGACCAGATCACCGGAACCGAACTGATCATCGACCTGGATCTCTGTGAAAATGCCGAGGCTGACACTGGATCGTCCCGCGACGATGTTCCCGCAAAGCTCGTCAACGTCCAGTTTCGCCGGATCATCCGTGCCGCTTTTGATGTAGGTCCGTCCCTGCCCCACCGGATCGCCCACCGTGTGGGAATCCGACGCCCCGACCGCGACGATTTTCTCCCCGCGATTTAAAAGCGCAAACCAGTCTTCGAACAAGTAAAGAGGGGCCGCTGCGTCCGTCGTGGCATTCACCAGCTCCATCGCATCGAACGTGAACGCCGTCCCGCTGTCGCGCTCACCCGAGCTTCGGTTCAACCCGAACACGCCGAACGGTCCCGTCTCCCGGTCCGGCCAGCGCGGGTGGTTCAAGATGACCACCTTCGCCCCCTTGAGGCGCATGTCATCAACCACCTTCACCCAGTCGCTTTCCTCGTGAAGCGGTATCTCGCCGGCTGGATCAAGGGGGAACGCATTGAAGTGACCGTTGTCCGTGCTCACCTCGTTGCCGACGACCGGCGTGAAGTACTCGTTCAGCCCGAGTTTTTCCTGATACGGGCGGTAATCAGTGTTGTGATTGTGATCCGTCGCCACGGCAAATTCGACACCTTCACCCGCGAGGCTGATGATTCGTTCCTCCGTCGTGGCGTCCCCGTGCCCGCTGAAAGTGAACGTATGAATGTGCGTATCGGCAGCGACATAACCAGTGGTGTCCACTTCACGCTTCAATTCAAAATTCAATTCCGCCGGATTCAAACCCACGGCGATGGTCTCGACTCCCCTGCTCCACTCAGGTCCCCGCGTCACGGTGAAGCGGTAATCGGCCCGGGGGATTTCAAACTGCGCGGTGCCATTCAGATAAACCAGGCCCTCGCGGACGGCGACGATAGCCGGTTCGGGATAATAAATCTCGGGGCGGTCATCGTTCGCGGTGGTGATCGAGACGCGCGCTGGGAGCGGTGCGCCGGTCGCCGCATCCTTGACGTTTATGTTTACGCGTTGGAGACCGAGCCGTTCGCGAAGCGACTCCTGAAACAACCGGACCTGACCGATGGCGATGTCATCCGCCGGATCCTCGGGCGCGGCTTTGAACCGGTTCTCCCCTTCAACAAGCGTGTTCGCTGGAATCTCATAGTAAAACTCCGCCTCGTCCTTTTTCTTTCTCAGCTCGCCGATTTCAACACCGTTGATGCTTAATTTCCAGATTCCGTCCACGTCACGATGACGCATCCGAAGGGTTGAAGGGCTGGAATTCGGTTTGGCTTGAAATGCAAATTCCAGAGGTCCGGCTGTGGGGATTGCGTCCGTGCCCGCCCAGTCCGTGATCTTGGAATCACCCAGATAGTGATAACCCGCATCGATCAACAGACCCGAAGCGTCGTTCTGGGCTTCAAGACGCAACGCGAGGGCGGAGATAAAAATTGCACCAACGAACGGGCGCAACCAACGGGGGAAATTTGCGGGGGTCGATGTCATAAACTGTGGCGACACTCTACGTTCCCGCACGGGGCGGGATCAAGAAACAGGTTGGCAAAAAAACTAACCGGCGGTCCCGGATTCCCCGGCGGGACCGATCAGTTTTTCCACCGCGCCGATCAGTTCCTCGCTGGTGAAGGGCTTGGCCAACGTGACGACCGCGCCCATCATCTGCGCGATCTTCAGGTAGTCGAGCGCGTTCACGCGACCGCCCCCGGAGATGGCCAGAATTTTCATGTTGCCGTCCATCTCGTGAATGCCGCGCATGGTCTCCAGGCCTTCCACATCCGGCATGATCAGATCACAGATGACGAGGTCGGGCGGGTTTTCCTTGAACTTGCGCAGACCGATCCGGCCGTCTTCTGCCTGTTCGATTTCGTATCCCTCTTTCTCCAGGATTCGGGAGAACGAGATCCGGAACGGCTGGTTGTCATCGATAAAAAGAATTTGCTTCATGAATTTACGGCCGTTTGCAAAAAATCAGGAGGGATCACCATTTCGGGGATTCGCTGTCAGCACGTCGTGGGTGACGGTCAGCAGTTTTTCGGGCAGGCAGGGTTTTTCCAAAAATGATGCCACCGGAAGTGAATCGAAGGCCTTCCGGTCCGCCTCTGAAAGCTGGCCGCCGGACGCGATCACCTTCAGGTCGGGACGCATTTTTAAAAGCACACGAATCAGCGCCTTGCCGTCCATTCTCGGCATGTCCGTGGCGGTGATCAACAGTTTCATGGAATCCCGGTTTCGGGCAAACACGGCGATGGCCTCCACCCCGTCGCCCGCTGTTTCAACTTCGTAGCCGTTCATCTCCAGAACGCGGCGGGACACCTCACGGATCTGCGGTTCGTTGTCCACGACGAGGATCAGCTCGCCGTTCCCGCGTGGGATCTCAGGGGAGTCGGCACTGGTGGAACCGGCATCCGGATTATTGGACGACGGCAGAAAAATTTCAAACACGGTCCCCTTGTCGACCTGACTGGCAAGTGTCAGGTAGCCGCCATGCCGGCTCAGAATATTCTTCACGCTGGCCAGGCCCAGCCCGGTCCCCTTGCCCAGTTCCTTGGTGGTGAAGAATGGCTCGAACACCTTCTCTCTGAGTTCCTCGGGAATACCCGTCCCGGTGTCCCGGATCCGGATCATTACATAACCGACCTGTCGTCCGGTAGGCGTGCCGTCGGCAAGCTTCTCTCCGAGCAGGACATTCTCAGCTTCGATCGACAACGTCCCGCCGTCGGACATGGCGTCCCGGGCGTTGATGCAGAGGTTCAACAGCACTTGGTGAAGCTGGGTCGCCCCCCCCAGAACCGGCCAGAGATTCTTCGCAATGTTGGACTGCATGTGGATCGACCGGGGAAACGTCTCGCGGACGAGTCGCGTCATTTCACCGAGCAGCAGGCGGATCTCCATCGGCATCCGACCGGTCTCAGTCCCGCGGGTGAACGACAGAATCTGTTTGACCATGTCCGCGCCACGCTTGGCGCTGATCTCGATCGTGTTAAGAAGTTCGATATTGTCCGCGCTGAGGTTCTCCATTTTCAAGAGAGGGGCCGCCATGAGAATCGGCGCGAGGATGTTGTTCAGGTCATGGGCAATGCTGCTGGCAAGCAAGCCAACACTTTCCAGCCGTTGAGCTTTGAAAAACTGGGCTTCCAGAACCTTCTTCTCGGTGATGTCGGTGCCGATCGCGAGCACCGATTCCGGATTGTCCTGGGCGTCCTGAACCAGCCGGATGCGGAAGCTGGCGTCCACGTCCTCGCCGGTGTTCTTCTTGAGCCGTAACTCGCCGCTCCATTGTCCGTATTTCAGGAGCTCTGCGCGTGAATCCGTGTAGGAGATTAATTCGGGCTTGATGAGGTCGGGAAGCTTTCTTCCCACCGCCTCGGCCGCCGGCCATCCGTACGTCTGCACCGCAGCCTGATTCCAGAAACGGACCGTGTCATCGAGATCACAGACGATGATGGCGTCGGTGGCTAGTTCAAGCAGACGGGCCTGTTCCAGAAGTTTGACATCCGCCTCCCGACGCTCAGAAATGTCCCGTGAAATGATGACGGCGTGCTCCACGCCGGCAGAGGTGCGAAACCGTTGTCCCGACGAGTCCATCCACCGCCAGCTGCCCTCGGCGCATCGGACCCGGTAGGTCACCGTGGTTCGTTCCTCCTTCAGTTTTCCGGTGACCCGCTGAAGATCTCCAGGATGCACGATGCCCAGCAGATTCTTTCCAACCAGCATTTCGGATGGATAGCCCAGTATTTCCAGATGATTGGGGCTGGCATAAATGCACGCACCATCCAGGCTGATTTCAGCCACGAGGTCGTTGGAATTTTCGATCAGAAGCCGGAACCGCTCCTCACTTTCCTGAAGGAACGCCAGCGCGAGCCTCCGGTCGCACCGTTCACGGGTCTCCCGGAGGGCGCGGTCAATGGCGGGAACAAGGCGGTTGAGATTGCCCTTGAGGAGGTAATCGGTCGCACCGGTCTTGAGGGTTTCGATGGCGACCTCCTCGCCGAGTGAACCCGACACGAAAATGAACGGGAGGTCCGGAGCATGTTCGCGCGCGAGTTTCAGGGCGGCCATGCCATCGAATGAAGGCAGCGCAAAATCGGCCAGGACCAGGTCAAATTCGCCTTCCAATAAGGACTCCAAAAAGGCATCCCGTGTTTCCACACGCTGCAGGAAACAATCGCGCCCATGGTCCTCAAGAACGGCCTGAATCAACTCTGCCGCAGCCGGATCATCTTCGAGGCAAAGGATCCGCATATATCAATCTTTCGGAGCGTCGTCGGGGCAACTTTAGCGCAAAGTACCGGAGCGCTTCCCTGACGGCGGTTCGTTCACATCCACCCAGAATGCACCGATCTGTTTCACCGTATCCTTGAACTGGTCAAAATCGACGGGCTTCACGACATAGGCGTTGGCACCCAGCTCATAACTGCGGCCCTTGTCGGTCTCCTCGCGGGAGGAGGATAACATCACGATCGGAATCCTGCTCAGCAGGGCGTCCGCGCGGACATGCTCCAGCACCTGTAACCCATCCATCCGGGGCATTTTCAGGTCCAGCAGCACGACTTCCGGATTGCCCTCCTGACGTGAGGAATAAGCCCCGCTGCGGCTCAGGTAATCCACCGCCTCCACGCCGTCGTTCACGACAGCCACTTCGTCCGCCAATTGTGTTTCCTCCAGCGCTGCCAAAGTCAGTTCCACCCCCAGAGGGTCATCTTCTACCAACAATATTTTCTTGTACGTCATCTTTCCGAACTGGTCCCAAAATGCTGCTCTCCGGATTTCTTAATGAAAAGTAAAAAGTTGCTCCTTCGTCAACCGCCCCCTCGGCCCAGACCTGTCCGCCGTGACGGGTGACGATCCGATGGACGTTGGCGAGGCCGATACCGGTTCCCTCGAACTCCTCGTTGGAATGCAGCCGTTGAAACACGCCGAACAGTTTCTCCTGATACTTCATGTCAAACCCAACGCCATTGTCAGCCACAAAATAGACCAACCGGTGATCCGCCGTGTTGTCGACGTAACCGCCGATCCGGATCCGGGCCGGTTCTCTGGACCGGGAGTACTTCGCCGCGTTGCTGATCAGGTTCGTCCAGACCTGACGAATCAGCCCGGCGTCACCGCGCGCACCCGGCAGTTCCCCGATTTCCCACTCGATCGCGCACCCGTTTTCAGGCGGCGGAAGACTGGCGATCACCTCGTCTACGAGCGTCCGCATTTTGAGCGGTTCCAGCTTCAAATGCGCGCGCCCCAATCTGGACAAACCGAGCAGATCATCGATCAACTGCCCCATCCGATGGGTTTCATCCTGGACGATCTTGAGATAGCGGGCGACAGAGGCGTCCATCTGCGATCCCAGTCGTTTTCTCAGCAGATCCACGAATCCGGCGACGTTTCGCAATGGGGCCCGCAGATCGTGGGACACGGAATAGCTGAACGACTCCAGTTCATTGTTGGCCGAAGTGAGTTTAACATTCGCGGCGGAAAGCTGGTTGGCGGCGCGCTCGGATTCCGCCCGCGAATCCCGCAGGTCTTCGAGCACGTTGATCATGCTTCGATTGAGATTCTCCACTTCGCTGATCCGGACCTTCAACTCGCGCGTCCGTTCGATGACCCGGTGCTCCAACTCCAAGTTCAGCCGGCTGATCTCCTCCTCCCCCAGTTTTCGCGTCACTCCCAGACTGATGTGATCAACCATCAGGGCGAGCGAATCAGTCGTGAACTGGGTGAAAGGCGTTTGACTGAGCAGAGCGACAACGCCGAGCAGACGGCCTCCGGCGATCAGTGGATAACCCGCGAACGCAAGACTGTTCTCCAGATTCTCCCAGTCCGTTTCATCCGGGGATGCCGATCCGTCGACCGGAGCGCTGAGAATCGCCTTTCGTGCGCGGGCGATCCGGCCAACCTTGAATCTCCCGACCTGGATCGTTCTCCATCCGTCCCCGTCCGGGCTGACCCGGCCGTCGCTCGCAAGAAGCGTCATTTCATCGTGGGAGTCGTCCAGCAGCCAGACGCCGCAGAAAACGCAGCCCAGGCGTTTCGTGATCTCACGGACGCACAACTGCATCACCGCAGGCAGCGCGCGGCTGCCGCTGATCACGCGGCTGATTTCGGCATCCAGCTCCAGCTGCCGGGATCGTTCCAGGAGATGGAACTGGGCGGCCTTCTCCTTGGTCACGTCGAAGAACGAGGCCACCACCGCGTATGCGGAGGTTTCACCCTCCCGAGTTAACGGGGCGCTGTTGATGCTGATCCACGTCAATTCGCCGGTGGGTTTGTGAACGCCCATGATTACGCCGCTCAACGGGGTACCCGTCCGCAGGGTACGGTTGATCGGATAATCTTCAGGAGGAAATGGCGTCCCGTCCTCATAGACGGTTTGCCAATCCGGATCGTAGGTGCTCTTGCCCCTCAACTGGTCGCTGGTCAGGCCGAGAATCCGTTCCGCGCTTTCATTGCTGGTGACGATGGCCCCGTTTAGGTCGAGAACATTGACGCCTTCGACCAGTGCCCCGACGACGAGGCGGTGTTTCTCCTCGCTGTCCTTCAACGCAAGCTCGGCGACCTTTCGTTCCGTAATATCCTGTAATGTCCCCGAAATGCTGACCGGGTTTCCTGCGGCGTCTCTCAGGGCGTAGATGCGGCAGGCAAGGTGTTTCAGCGGCCCGATCTCCGGATTCGTCCGGTAGTCGTAGTTGATTGCGCTGCGTTGGTTGACGGCCTCCTGATTCGCCCAGGAAACCAGCTCACGGTCATCCGGATGGATCAGTTTCAGAAACGAATCCGTATCACCTGGCGGCGTGAAATCCTCCGGTACGCCGTAGATGCTATACATCTCCCGGCTCCACCGGGTTTCCAACGCGCCGAGATCGTGCTCCCAGCTGCCGAGACGGGCCAATCCCACCGCAGATTCGAGCCGCTCGCGACTCTTGTGAAGCTCCGCCGCCGACTGTTTGATCGATCGTATGTCCCGGATGATGGTCGAATAACGAAGCACCTTGCCCGCTCCATCCCGGTGAACGATCAGCACCTGGGAAACGGGGATCTCCTCGCCCTGCCTCGTCAGCAGGACGGACTCGCCCGACCACGAGCCGACGGTGTCCAGCGTCGCAAATGCGGGCTGCAACACGTGTTCAAACGTGGTACGCGGATGAAAGGTCAGCACATCCAGGCCGGTGATCGCGCACTCGTCACTGTAGCCCGCCAGCTCCAGCCCGGCTGGATTGACATACACAACCTTAAAGCTGGCATCCGCCACTCCCACGAAATCTGACGTGGTCTCGATGATAGCGGTAATCTGTTCAATCTCCTGCTCCCGGAGTTTCTGTTCACTGATATCCTTCCCCACTCCGATGAATCCGTAGATCTCGCCCGTCTCGTTCTTCAACGCGGTCACCGACAGATACACGCTGATCCGCTCACCGTTCTTTCTCACGTAGGTCCACTCGTGTTCGTTGGGCAGATCTTTACGGGCCTTGGCGACGAACACTTCGTAGCCCGGATTGATCTTCTCTCCCAGCTCATGTGAAAAAATCCTGGCCCGCGCGGCCACCTCGTCTTCAACATGGAAAATCTCGGGCGTTGCTTTTCCAACCATCTCGACCGCCGGATAACCGAGCATCTTTTCGGCGGCACGGTTGAACGTCAGGATTGTCCCGGCAGTGTCTGTGGAGATGATCGAGTAATCCGCATGATCCAGAATCGCTTGCTGCAGGTTGGAGAGCTCGGACATCCGCCGGTCACGCTCTTGGATCGCGTTGAGCATCGTGTTGAAATCCGCCGACAGCAAAGTCATTTCGTTCAGGCCACCGTCAGGTTTGATGCGCGCGTTCATATCTCCCTCCCGCACCCGGTTCGTCACGCCGAGGAGACGCTGCAGCCGACGACCGACCTGGGCGGAATACACCAGCAACAACGCGAGCGTGGTGGCCGCAACCATCACCGTGGACCCAAGCAGGAAGCGACTCGCCATCATCGCCTTCTCCCGGGCCGCCCCGGACGACCGGACCTGAAGATAGAGAAACGCGAAGGTCGCCTGGCCACCCGCCCCCTTCAGCGGCTGAACATGAACCGCGATTGTCTCGGCGTCACCCCCGGCACTGGTGCGAAAACCCGCCTCTCCGACCGAGTTCAACTGATCCGGGGAAATCCCGATGAATTCAAAGGCTTTCTGCCGAAGCCGTTCCGGCCGGAGTGAATTGAACACGACGCCGTTGCCGCCGAACACGACCGCTTCCTCGACCGGTTCCCCCAACACCCGTTGCAGCAGCTCCCCGTCCTCCACCGCATCGTAGGTGAGCAGCCCCATCGCCATCATCTTCGCCGGGATGGCCAACCGCCCCGCCCGCTCGCTGTCCACCTGCCGGCCGTAAGCGCCGGTGTACCACCAGCCCATGGCAGCCAGCGCGACGATCTCGATAAAGAGCACCGCAGCGCCGATCCGGACGATCAGCCGCTTGTACCACACCAGAATCAATCCTGATTCCTCCGGCATTCTATTTTTCAAAATAAAACTGACACGGGTTCACCGGGGCGGGTTGTGGGTAGTTCCAGGAATCGAACATCATCTCCGGAACGTTCCTCAGGCCAGGATGAACGATCCCGATGCCGTCCTCGGCCAGACTGCATCCGATCACCAGGAACTCGTCCGCCATCTCGTCGAGCAATCTGCTGAACAACCGCGCCTGTTCCTCGTCATCAGGCGCCGCAGTCACCTGTTCAAAAAGATCGAACATGTGTCGAACCGCCGACGGCGGTTCGCTCGCTTCGGTGGCTTTCGGGTCCTCATACCACCGAGCCCACAGCACAGCGTAGTTGGACTCGGCGCTGACCGGCACGTAGTAACGGGGCTCCAGCAACGGATCCAGCCCGCCGTCACCACTCCAGAGGACGACGTCGTGACGGTTCTGTCGTTTCAACGCGTAAAATTCCTGTTGGCTCATCGATTCCACCGATACATCGATGCCCAGTTCTCCCCAGTCACGGGCCAGTGCGTTCGCCACACCCACCGCGCCCGCGGTCACCAGACCGGCCACCTGCATCTTGAAACGAATTCCAACGCCGTCCGCATTGACAAGCGCGCCATCTGATTCGCGTATTGTACATCCCGCCGCAGCGAGCAGCCGTTTGGATTCCTTCGGATCATGATCGAGGTATTGGGTCGCCAGGCGCTGGTGATAATGAGCGGAGCCGGGGCGCGGCGCGACCTGGTACGGCCGACCTTCACCGTGAAACACTTCCTGGATAATTCGATTGCGATCCACCGCCAGCGACAGCGCGATCCGGACTTCCTTCTGACCAAAAAATTCCCGAAGGACCGGGTCCGGATGGTTGAGGTTCAAGCTGATGGCCGCCGTGTTGGACGGACTCGGTATCCGTCGGTTGACCTTGATTCGTTGAGCCTTTTCGGCGGCGATCAGCCTGACCCGTTCATCGAATCCACCGAGGTAGCGATCCTGCATGTCAAGCCGGCCGGCCTCCGCCATTTCCAACAGTTCGTCAGCCGAACCCGGGACGACGATGCTGACCTCGTCGATATACGGAAGTTGCTTCCCCGCTGGATCGATCTTCCAATAATACGGATTGCGCACGGCCGTGACTCGGGGACGACCGGCGGCGTCACGATCAACCGTATGGAGATTCCACGCGTTGAGCGTCGGCACACGCTCCGTGGCGACGGACGACAGCGGGGACGTCACCAGGCTCACGTACCAGCGCCAGGCGGAATCAAACCCCAACGCCCGCGCCGTGGCCTCGGCTTCCGGGTTCAGGGCGGGGAAACATTTTTCAAGCGCGTGTTTTGAGTTGGTCACCGGGCCGGATCCGTTGGGCGTCGCCAGCCATTTGAGGAACATGCCGTTGGGTCGTTGAAACGTGAACTCCACCTGGTGGTCGTCGATTTTTCTAACTTCCGGAAGTACACCTCCGGGAGCAAGCCACGGCGAGAGATCACCAGCCGAGCCGGGGTGCGTGATCACGTGTTCACGCCAGAACACCACGTCGTCCGCTGTGAACGGAACACCATCCGACCAGCGCAATCCCTGCCGCAGATGAAAAGTGTAACGGGTCGCCTCCCCGTTCACCTCCCAGCGTTCAGCGACACCGGGAATCACCCGCCGCCATTGCGGCCCCCAGCGGACCAACGGTTCGTAGCCAAGCGATCGAAAGACAAATCCGGGGTCATTGAGTTCGAGCGTGGCCATGCGCCAGACCCCGCCATAACGCCCGACGGATTCGAGCGGCTGCAGCAGAAGCGGGCGATTAGGCATCCGTTTTTCCACCGGCAACAGGTCGCCGGAGAGGACCCGTTCATGCAAAGCCGGAGCTTCGGAATACTCGACAGCCCACGACGAAAAAATCAGCAACGCCGACAGTCCCACGCCGGCCGCCAGCGCGCCGACGCGGGAAACGGTGCAGACCCGCAACGTCGAAGGCGGGCTGAAGCCGGGGCGGTTTGTGGTACGCTGAGCAGTCATGTTGCGTCGGTTGATCCTTTCTTCAGGTCACGCAGTTCCGACTTCAGTTCGGCCATGCGGACCTCGCGTCCGGCCATCAGGTTGACCAGCCGTTGAAGTTCATTGGTACGGTCGCGAACACGTTCCTCCAGATCGAGGTTGGCCTTCTGCAGCTGTTCGTGCGCTGCGGAGCGCTCGAAATCGGCAATCGCCGCCGCAGCGAGGATGTTCAAAACCGACTCCACCTCGGCGGGTCGGGTCAACGGGGTCTTGAACATCGCCACCAGCAATCCCAGCGACCGACCGTCCGAACCCATCAGCGGTGCACCGGCGTAGGCCTGCGCCCCGAACCGGACCAGGCCCTCGTCCAGCGGGAACTGGGTCTGGACGTCCGAGGCGTAAACACAGATCTGTTTGCCGACCACGTTGACACACGGTGAATTTTTCAACTCATATTGGAACGGTTCCCCGAATCTCTCATTGCTCCAGGATGTTTCCGCTTGCACGGTTCCCTTTGAATCGACACGCCCCAGAAACGCCATGTCAGCACCGACCACTGAGGCCAGAGTTCTCACAATCTGCCGGTGCAGTTCCTGGCCGTGCGCACCGCTCACACCGCGGGCGATCTGCAGGAGGTTCTGTTCGACGGTCTTCCGCGAAGTGATGTCCCATACCGTTCCGGACATGCGGACCGGGGCACCGCTTGCCTCCCGGTCCACCGTGCCGCGTGCCTCCACCCAGCGCAGACTGCCGTCGGGCCGGACCACACGGTGTTCGATCTGATATTCAGTTTCCGGGATGTTGAGCGTGTCCTCGATGCGCTTCTTGATGAACGGGCGGTCCGCCGGATGGACCCTCGATTCATAGTCCTCGAGCGTGCCGTCGAACTCTCCGGGTTTCAGGCCGAAGATGGCGGCGACATGGTCCGACCAGATCACCTTTCCGTCGGCGATTTTCCATTCCCACACTCCCATGGACGAGGCGTCGAGCGCGAGCCGCAGTTTCTGTTCGCTCTCCTTGAGAGCCCGCTCCACGAGTTTACGGCTGGTGATGTCCTCATACACACCAAGCAGACCGATGATGTTTCCATTCGAATCCCGAATCGGAGCCTTGCTGGTTCGCATCCACCGTCGGCCGAGTTCCGGCGAGGTCTTGGGTTCCTCGAAACTGAGCTTTGATTCGCCGGATTCCATCACCCAGAGATCATCGGTACGGTAGCGTTCGGCATCTTCCGGGTCGCCCACATTGAAGTCGTTCAACCCGATCATATCGTCGGGATTCGAGAAGCCCGAATCCTGGGCGCACAAGCTGTTCGCCCCGAGAAAGCGACAGTCGCGGTCCTTCCAGAACACCCGCACGGGAATGGAATCCATCACTTGTTTCAGCATGTTGCGCGAGGCCAGCACGTCTTCTTCATTGGTTTTCCGTTCGGTGATGTCCTCATAGACCCCGAGCACGCCGACGACCTCGCCGTGCGCGCTGCGCAACGGCACCTTGCTGGTGCGCAACCAGCGCAGATTCCCGGCCGCGTCCTGATGCGGCTCCTCGTAATTCAACCGCGCAGTTCCCGACCGAATAACGTCCAGATCGTCCTCCCGGTGCCGAAGCGCCTGATCCTCGGCGCTGATGTCAAAGTCCGTGAGACCCAGAATTTCTTCCGGAGATTCCTTGCCCACGTCACGCGCAAATACAGCGTTCGAACCAAGGTAGACGTTGTCCAGGGACTTCCAGAACACGCGCACGGGAATGGAATCCAGCACCTGCTGCAACATGTTGCGGGACGCCTGCAACTCCGCTTCAGCCGCCTTCCGGTCCGATATGTCACGGACGATGGTGACGAGACAGTCCTCGCCCTGCAGATCGATTGACTCCACCGACATCAGCCCGATCCCGTGTGAACCGTCCTTGCGCACAAATTTGGCCTCGAGATTCCGGACGCGTCCGTCTGCTTCCAAAAGATGGAGCAGCCTGTTCCGGTCCTCCGGATCCGAGTACAGGCCCAGGTCGGGAGTCGTCCGATGAATTGCGTCTTCCGCCTTCCAGCCGAATGTCCGAGTGAAGCCGTCATTCACTTCGAGCAGGTGCCCGTCGGATACACGGGTGATCGAGATCGAATCAGGGCTGTTGTGAAAGGCCTTTGAAAACTTGTCCTCGGAAACGCGCAGAGCCTCCTCCGCCCGGCGAATCTCCGTCATGTCCCGGGCCACGGAGGAGACGAAGTCCGGGCTGCCATCCTTCCGGTAGTGCATCATGATCACCTGCCACACGGGGATCACTTCTCCGGACCGGTTTTTCACCTGGCTGTAGCCGGTCCAGATCCGGCCCTGCCGGATGTACGGAAGCACCTCGTTGGTGATCTTCTCGTAAGTCTCTTTGGTGTAGATATCCTCCGGCGTCAGCTTCGTGAGCCTGCCATCCTCGTCCATGCCCAGAAGCTTTCGTCCCGCCTTGTTGATGTAGAATACCACGCGCTCGGGAGACACGAACGCCACGGCGTCGCTGGTGTTCTCCAGCACTTGAAAGAAACGTTGGCGTTCTTCAAACAAGGAGGACTGTTCGGCGAATTTGGATCTCGCGATCCACCACGCTGTACCCCCGATCAGTCCCAACAGGAGAATCGCACCACCGTAACGGAACCAGCCGGTCTCCCAGTAGTAGGGCGAAACGTTGAACCGCAGGTCGGCGGAAGCCAAGCTGTAGAGGCCCTCCGGGCTGCGGGCCCGCACCAGAAAGTGATAGCGACCCGGCGGCAGCTCATTGTAGGTGGCAGAACGACGAGTTCCGATGTCGACCCAGTCAGGGTCGACCCCAGCCAGTTTTATCTGAAACGTCAGGTGCTCCGGATGATAGTAATGGATCGCGGTGAACCGAATCTCCAGTTGTCGTGCGCCCGGGGGCAGTTCAATCACCGGGTCGTCGTTCCCGGCCACGGAAATGACCTCCACTACCGGCCAGCTGCCCGGCGCAGGCGCTGACAGAATCTGATAGCGGAATTCATCCAACAACACGACCGGAGGGATCACATTGGGCCGGGCATCCAACGGGTCGACGGAAGCCACCCCCTTGAGCGTCGCAAACCACAACCGACCGTCGGCTGTCACCGCGATGGTCGGAAACTGGCCTCCGGCGCATTCCTGACTGACCATGCCGTCATCCACCCCGAACGAGGCGACATTCAACTCATGCGTGCGACCGTCCGCCACTTCGTTTAAATTGTTCATCGACACCGAGTGAATCCCCCGGTTGCTCGCCAGCCACAGGCGCCCACCAGCATCAAGCTTCAAACCGGTGATCGTGCGAACCGGCAGATTGTGATGCTCGTCGAACACGAAAACCTCGTCATCCTTGAGCCGGGACAGACCATTGACCGCCGTGCCGATCCAGATCCCGCCATCCGGATCACGTTCCAGAGCGAAGATGTCATCATTCGCCAGCCCGTTGACCGCCCCAAACGGAACGAACTCGTCGGCCTCCAGTCGGAACAGCCCGTTTGCGCCGCCCGCCCATATCATCCCATCGTCGGTCTCCAGCAGCGCGCGGAACGATTCATCATTCGATCCGGTTGGATTGGGGATGGTCCTCATTGATTGCTGGTCGACGATTGTCACCCCCTTTTTCCCAGCGACCCACATCCGGTCACTTGAATCCTTCAGAATCGCATACGCGCTCCGGCCCGACCCTCCCTCCGTCCACAGCTGCCGGACCTCGTCGCCGTCCCAGATGAACACCCCTTGGAGGTACGTGCCGATCCACAGGCGACCAGCAGCGTCGACGCCGAGACTTTGCACGTAGGGCGATATTCCATCGGGGAATTTCAACTTCTGCAGGACCCCATGCTTCCAAATGGACACCCCGTCACCGAAAGTTCCGATCGCCACGCCCCCGTCCGGCAGTCCCGCGACCGACTTGACGACACGTTCATCAAGACCTTCTTCGACGCCGATGTTGGCGACCTGTCTCGGCACCAACCGGAGCAGCCCCCCGCCGGTGGTGCCGATCCATCGGTTGCCCTCAGGATCGACGCTGACAAATCGGACGGAGTTGTAGGGAAGCACGTTGGTCTCATCGAAGAGGAAGATGTTTCCGTCCGGATCAATGCGGAACACCCCGTCTGCAAAAGTGCTGACCCAGACGTTTCCGTCCGAATCCGGGTGAACACCCCAGACCGATGGCAATGGTTCCGGGAGCCTGCGTTCTCCAACAATTCGACCATCGGAGATACGGAACAAACCTTCATCGGCAACCACCCAGACGTCGCCATTCGGGGAGGGACCGATGGTCGCATGGTCGAGAGACAAGGTGAACCCAAGTTCGAGTTGTTCCCACTGCGAACCGGTCCACTTGCCGAAGAACGAGTTGGTCTCACCGACAACAATGCAGTAGAAATTCCCCAGACCATCCACCGCCCCCCGCACACCGCGCCAGTCCTCTCCGCCTCCGGGTCGCGGAAGCGGCTCGAAACGCCCGTCCGTAAACCGGTAAATCCCACCATCGAACGCGGTCAAAAAAAGTTCACCGCCGGCCGTTTCAGAAAACGAGAGGACGAAGTCGCTGGCCCAGCCCGAATCCTCCGGAAGCAGGGTGAACTTGCCGTCCTTGTAAAAGGTGAGGCGGTGCGCCGAACTGATCCACAGCACGCCCGACCGATCAAGGTGGAGGTTCACGATCGAACGAGACGGGAGCTCGGGCGTGTTCAGCGAATCGTAAATCTTGAAATCGACCCCGTCAAAACGGACGAGTCCGCCGAACGTTCCGAACCAGATATAGCCATCGGGCGTTCGAGCCATCGAGGTCGCGGAATTCTCGGGAAGCCCCTCTTCGGTCTGCCAGTTCTGGATCACATAATCTGCCGCCAACGCCCGTCGCGCGGCATCACTCTTTGAAGGAATGAAGACCGACAACAGCAGAATCATCGTCTTCACCCACAACCCACCATGACGTTTTCCCGGGGTGAACATGCGGAAAACGTTAGCCCGTGCATCAAGGGTTGGCAAAACGATTATCCACCGAATAGCACAGCCTCGATCGACACTTCACACCGCCACAAGCGAATCACTGCCTCGAAAAGGAATTCACGTCCGCCGCTTCGTGCTTGCCCCCCCGTGGAGTTAACAGATACACGTTGGCCATGTCCTCGAAACCGCGCTTCCAAATCGTGATGGTGACGGCACCCGGCCTGACGGTCGGCAGAAAACTCGCCCGACTCGTTCTGGAAGCAAGGGGAGCCGCGTGCGTCAACATCGTTCCCAAGGTTGAATCCCATTATTGGTGGCAGGGCAAAATCAAGAAGAGCACTGAAGTGATGCTGGTGATGAAGACCACGCGTTCAAGAACTAGGGCGCTGAAAAGAATCATTCTGGAAAACCATACCTACGACACGCCGGAATTTGTCGCGCTTCCCATATCGTCGGGCAGCAGGCGATATCTGGAATGGGTGGCAGAAAGCGTTCGCCCGTCCGGCCACGAATAGAGGAAATCCATGAACCGAATAAAGAGCACCCCGGACTGCCTGAAGAATTCATCGCTCTGGATTAACGCAGCGCGCGGGCTGGCCTTGTTCATCGGTTCCTTTGCGCTGGCCGGGGCGCTCAGCACTCTTGTCTCCCGGTTTGACCCCAACATCTGGTGGGTGGACCTCAGGTGGCTCCCCGTTCCGGTTCGCGCGCTCGCAACCGGATTGTTCGGTCTGGCAATGATCACTTTCGCCGTCGCTCCACGCATCAACAGTGTTTGCCGTCACTCTTCAATCGGTATCACGGGATGTTTCCTCGCATTCACGTTTTACAACGTCGGCAGTTTCGAATTCCTCTACGCGACAGGAATGTTTGATGCCGGCTTTGTCCTGCCCTTTTCGCTGTTCGTTCACTTGGCGATCTGGGCTGTGTTCATCGCGATGCTTCATTTGAATCGAACGACAGTGACAAGGTTTCAACCGATCCCTTTCCTGATGGCATTGTTGGCCGCAGGGATCACTTTCCCGCTGCTACAGGTGTACTGCTTTGGCAAGACCGACTACAAACGGCGCGCGGATACGGCAATTGTGTTCGGCGCCCGCGTCTATCGCGACGGCCACATGAGCATGGCGCTAAGGGATCGAGTGACGCGGGCCTGCGCGTTGTATCAGGAAGGGCTGGTGTCCCGGCTAATTTTTTCCGGTGGTCCGGGCGACGGCGAAACGCATGAAACTGAAGCCATGCGAGACTACGCCATCAAGTCGGGAATACCTGCCGCCGCGATATGGCTCGACGATCAGGGATTGAATACCGAAGCGACCGTTGCCAACTCTCTTGCGATGCTCTACGCAAACCAACAATTCGGGAGGATCATCGCCGTCAGTGAGTTTTATCATCTGCCCCGCATCAAACTCACTTTCCAGGCGCACGGACGGGATGTGCAGACAGTGCCGGCGCGACCAAGTCATCCATCAAGGAATTACGCCTTTCGATCCATCCTGCGGGAGATCCCGGCGTTCTGGGTCTATCTTGCACGCTCCGTTTCCAACAACGTTTTCAGCTGAAGAACCATCATGCTCAATCACAAATTAATCCATCCACAGATCAACGAGATTCTCGGCCGCGCCGGACATCATTCAAAGATCCTGATCGCTGACGGCAACTACCCGGCCTGCTCGAAGATCGGCCCGAATGCCGACCTCGTGTGCCTCAACCTGATGCCCGGCCTGGTCACCGTAGCACAAGTTCTCGAAGCCATTCTCAGCGCGGTCGTCGTCGACTCAATCAACACGATGGGAATTCCGCCCGATGATCCATACGCGAAGAAAGGCGAACCGCCCGTTTGGAACGAATTCCGCGCCCTGATCAAATCGGCGAAACTCAAACACAAACTGGTGCCGATCCAAAAGTGGGATTTCTACAAGGCGGTCGAGTCACCCGATCATGTGCTCACCGTTCAGACCGGCGACCAGGCGCTCTGGGCGAACGTGCTCCTCACGATGGGCTGCCGCACGAAATGAAGACGCGTCCACCCACTGGCCTTGCCGGCGAAATGACATTTGTCGTCGGCGCGGAACATGTCATCGATTTCACGTCCGGCGGCATGCCCGCCGTTTTCAGCACGCCGAAAATGATCGGCCTGCTGGAACGAACCGCGCGGGAATCGTTAATGCCGTACCTGGAAAATACTGAACGCTCGGTCGGTGTCGAAATCGACATCAAACATCTCGCCCCGACTCCGATCGGCGCACGGGTAACGTTGTCCACTCGGGTGATCAGTTCAGAGGGAGCATTTGTGAGTTTCACGGTCGAAGCGCGTGATGAACAGGAGATTGTGTCCAGGGGAATTCACAAACGGGCGGTGATTCAGGTCGATTCGTTTGCGCGGCGGGTCGAAAAGAAACGGGCCGGGGCTCAGTAAGCTTCCAGTTCGTTCCCCCGGTGTCCGCCGATGACGCGGTTCAACGTGCGGGCCAGTTCCTCCGCCTTGTACGGTTTTGGAACGACGCCATCAAATCCGTGGTCCGAGAAGTTCGCCATGACCGGGTCGTAGGAGTACCCGCTGGATACGATCGCCTTGGCACCGGGATCGATTTCGCGCAGCTTGATGATCGCCTCTTTGCCGCCCATTCCGGCGGGAACCGTAAGATCAAAAATAACGGCGGCAAACGGCTTCCCGATCCGTTTCGCGACCGAATAGAGTTGCACCGCGCGAGCGCCGTCCGGCGAGGTTTCCACCTCGTAACCCATGATCTCCAGCATGTCGCTCGCAACCAAGCGGACATCGGCTTCATCATCCATTACCAGAATGCGACCGGACCCGTGATGGGCGATGTTTTCGATTGCTGGCATCTCCGGTTCAGGCGTCCTTGTTGACGCCGGCATGAACACATGAAACGTCGTCCCTTTGTCCAGAATCGACTCCACCGAGATGATACCGTCGTGCCGTCGAATGATCGAAAAGGCGGTGGCCAGCCCCAGTCCGCTACCGGTTTTTCGGGTGATGAAATACGGTTCAAAAATGCGGTCGATGCGCTGCGTTGGGACGCCCTCGCCGAAATCGCGGATCGAGACGCGAAGATAGTTTCCGGGTTTCAATCCACTGACCATCCCGCGCCTCAACGTGACGTTGGCGGCGGAAATTTCGATGCGTCCTTCAGCTGGACTCGAGTGTGCGGCGTGGGTCACCAGATTGCGAATCGCCAGATTGAACTGCCCCTGATCGATCTCGACCGACCAAAGATCCTCGGGCAATTCGAATTCGCAGGTAACGTTCTCCTCGTGAACCGCCTGGGCGGATGTCGCCTTGATGGACTCCTGTACGAACGAGCTGGTCTTGATCGGTGCGCCGCCCTTCGCAAAGGTGAGCAATTGCCGGGAAAGTTCCCGCGCACGAAGCGAGGCTTTCTCCGCCTGCTCAAGCCGCGACCGTGTTTTCTCAGGTTGATCGACGTGCATTCGTGCGAGTGAGAGGTTGCCTACGACTGCCGTCAGCACATTGTTGAAATCGTGGGCGATGCCGCCGGCGAGCGCGCCGATGGCCTCGAGGTGGCTGTTCAAAATCGCTTTTGAATCATCGGCCGAACCGGTGTTACTGCTCCACTGCCGGAAGATCAGGTAGATGGCCGTCATTCGTCCGCTCTTCATCCGTGGTGCCGAGCCGGCATCAGAAATCGGAAATTCCGCTCCGTCCTTCGAAAGCAGAAGCAGTTTGCCCTGCAAATCCGGGGTGGAACTCTCGTGCAACAACGCCTTGACCGGATCGGGGACCAATCTGTGAGTTGTGGCGTGGGCAATTTTCAGGACGGCGGTGGCGGGACGACCGATCGCCTCGTAGGAATGCCAGCCGGTAAGTTTCTCGGCAACCTTGTTGAGGAACAGCAACTTTCCCGTGACATCAATGATGACAACCGCGTCCTGAATTAGTGCAAGGGCACCGCTGTACAGGTCCATGCCGCTAACATTTGCCTTTAGGTTAGTATTCATTTTCGAACGCGCGCACCAGAGGAAAGTCTGCAATACCGCGAGGATATCAGCTAAATCGGCGGATCAATGAGACTTCTTAACCATAAAGTAGCCAGAACCGTTCCCAGATCGGGACAAATACTAATTTTATCCTAACGAACTTTCTGTTTTGCTGTCCACACCGACGCCACTACTATCCGCCGCACACGCACATGAATACCGGAATAACCGCTATCAATGAGGCAGTTAAGGAATCGAGCTCGTTCGTTCCTCCACTGCTCCAGGAAATCAACAAAGTCATCATCGGACAGAAATATCTGATCGAGCGACTGATCATCGGCCTGCTCGCCAACGGCCACGTCCTCCTCGAAGGCGTGCCCGGTCTGGCCAAAACGCTGTCCGTCAAAACCCTCGCTTCGGCAATTAACGTGAAGTTCTCCCGGCTCCAGTTCACGCCGGACATGTTGCCCGCCGACGTGATCGGAACCCAGATCTACAACCCGCAATCCGGTGAATTCTCGACCAAAACCGGTCCGGTCTTCGCCAATCTCGTATTGGCGGATGAAATTAACCGCGCCCCGGCCAAGGTTCAAAGCGCATTGCTCGAAGCGATGCAGGAAAAACAGGTCACCATTGGCCAGAAGACATTCAAACTGGAGGAGCCGTTTCTCGTTCTCGCCACGCAGAATCCGATCGAGCAGGAAGGCACCTATCCGTTGCCCGAGGCCCAGGTCGACCGTTTCATGCTCAAACTCCGCATCGAATACCCGACCCGCGCCGAGGAACGTGAAATTCTTGAACTGATGGGGCGCACCGGTGAACCGCCCAAAGCTCAAGCGGTAATCGAACCCAAGACCATTCTCGACGCCCGTGAGATCATCAATGACATCTACATGGACGACAAGGTGAAGGACTACATTGTTGATCTCGTGTGTTGCACGCGCGATCCCGACAAATACGGAATCGAGCTGCAAGGCCTCATCCAGCTGGGAGCTTCGCCACGCGCCACCATCTCGTTGACGCTCGCTTCAAAGGCCTACGCCTTCCTGCGCGGTCGCGGCTACGTCACCCCGCAAGATGTGAAAAGCATCGGCATGGACGTCCTTCGCCATCGCGTCGCCGTCACCTACGAAGCGGAAGCGGAAGACAAGACCAGCGAATCCATCATCCAGAAAATTTTTGATGAGCTGCCCGTGCCTTGAGCGAATCTGTGCTATGTCCGAGCAAGATTACAGGTGCGGTTCTCGCGATTACCTAAAGCGAGCTGAAAGACTCATCATCGATGGGAAATCAGATTCGCTTTTTTACGCGGCTTTTGAACTTCGTTGCGGAGTGGAGGCTCGATTGAGGGAATATCTTGAAGTAGCTGACGAAATCTCCGAGAAGAGAAAACAAGGTTGGGAAATTGTTAAACTGGGCAAAGACATTGAAAAAGCATTCAAACTCGGTGACAAAATTTTCCAACTGATTATTCAGAAGCCAGACGGAGGTACGTTTTCGATTTATCACACGCCAGTCAGTTCAAAATTGCAAAAACAGGCAAAAAGGCTTGGGGACTATCTTCATGCAATGAAATTACATCGAAAAGCGGAAGACTCCTGGTGGGAATCGTTTCAGACACTTCTGGAAGAAACCAGTAAAGAACTCATGGTTACGACGAAAGGCACTTTGCTGGGTCCGTTACTTTTACAATCGGATGGAAAATCAACGAAAGTTTACTATGAACTAAACATCGATGCAGTTGTTGACGAGCAGATGTCCAAAATGGGGCCGGGCACAGCAAATTTTAGTATGGAAGTTGATTATTTAGATACCTTGCCTGACTGCAACAAATGATCCCCCGCGAGATTCTCAAAAAAATCCGTCAGCTCGAGCTGCGCACCAAGCGGCTCGTGAGCGGGACCGCGTTTGATCACGTGGCATCAGGCGGCATCGTCGCTTCGATTCAACCGGCGGCGCAGTTCCTCGGGATTTCGAGCGCCGCGGAACACGGCAAGAACGGAAAGAATGTCGTCCTTGATTGTGAAGTAAACACTGTACGACTTGAACCGTTTCAACCGGATGAGCCGTGCCCGGCGACGAATCTTGCGAAACATCTCCGGCTGCTGCTGCGCCCGCTCCAAGGCCTGAATGACTTCCCGGGAAAACTCCTTTCCCAGATCCGGGACACTGCTTTCGTACCAAGCGATGGCTTCAAAGAATTCAGCCTGCGCTTCGGCGGTGAAAATGACGTGAAGCTTGCTCACCAGCCAAAGCGCTTTTTCATTTCCTCTTTGACCTGTTCCAAAGGAATGCCGACGGCGGGATTTTTCTCGAATTCATCCAGCCGGCGATCCAGTTCTGCGATCTGTTCCGGGGTCAAATCCGGATCGTCCCAACCGAGCTCGTCACCGTATTCTTCCCAGACTTTTTCGATGAACGCGCGCTTCTCTTCCGGCGGCATCAGCCGCATCTGCTCGATCAATTCGGTCGCACTCATGGCGCAAAACTACTCCTCCGGTTCGTTCGCGCAAGCCGGAGTTTTCATCGGTCACAATTTGAACGCCACCAAACACCAACCGACCGCCTCCGCATGATCCCCCGCGAGATTCTCAAAAAAATCCGGCAGATCGAGCTGCGCACCAAGCGGCTCGTCAGCGAGACGTTGGCCGGGCAGTACCACAGTGTCTTCAAAGGTCAGGGCATGAACTTCGAGGAAGTGCGCGAGTATCAGCCGGGCGATGAAGTCCGCACGATCGACTGGAACGTCACCGCGCGGATGAATCATCCGTTCGTCAAGAAGTTCGTCGAGGAACGTGAACTTACCGTCATGCTGCTGGTGGATCTGAGCGGGTCCGGATTATTCGGTTCCATCCAGCAATCCAAACGCGAACTCGCCGCCGAGATCGCCTGTGTGCTCGCCTTCTCCGCCATTCGCAACAACGACAAGGTGGGCCTGTTGCTCTTCACCGACGAGGTGGAAAAATTCATTCCTCCGCGCAAAGGTCGACGCCACGTGCTGCGCGTCATTCGTGAGATCCTGTTCTTTGAGCCGAAACATCACGGAACCAACATCACGGACGCGATCAATTTCAACAACCGCGTCCTCCCGCACCGTTCGGTTGTCGTGGTGCTGTCCGACTTCATCGGCGTGCCCGGCACGGGAAAACACGCGGGCAACACCGTGCCGCACGCGAGCAAGATGTTGATGACGGAATCCGTGTTGCACGCCTCTTACAACGCGCTTAAGCAGTGTAACCGACGCCACGATGTCGTCGCCGTGCAGATCCTCGACCGCTACGAGCTTGAACTTCCTGCGCTGGGCCGGCTCGTTTTGAAGGACGCCGAAACCGGCCAGGTCGTGGAGGTCAACACCGGAGATCCGCGCAAACGCAAGGCCTTCGCCGAACGGATGGCGCGGGTTCAGGAAGAGGCATTGAAGATTTTTAGACTGGCCCGCATTGATGCCATTCAATTGCGCACGGATGAGCCGTATGCCTCCAAACTCGGCCAATTTTTCCACACCCGTGAAAAGCGTCGTTCCCACGGATGAACACCAACCAACTTTCCAGCAACCTCACAGACTCCGCCGAGATCGAACTCGGCGATGACATCCTGGGCATCAACGGTCCCGTCGATATTCCGTCGGGCTGGGAATGGCTGTGGTGGACATTGGGCATCCTCGCCCTCGCCGTTCTCGTTTTCTACCTCACGAAGAAATTTCTCAGGCGCGTCAAGATCGTCCGCACGCCAAGCGTTCCCGTTATTCCCGCGCACACGGTCGCCCGCCGCAAACTCGGTGAAGCCATGAAATGGATCGGCGATCCTTACCGTTTTTGCACGGCGGTTTCCGATGCGCTTCGTGAATACATCGAAGGCCAGTTCTCGCTGCACGCGCCGGAGCGAACGACCGACGAATTTCTCGATGAACTCCGCGACGACGAGACGTTGAACGGTGCTCAGAAAGATCTCTTCGCCGGATTCCTGACGCAATGCGACATGGTCAAATTTGCGAAGGACGACCCGGCGCGGGACCAGCTCGAACAACTGCATCACAGTGCGCTAGGCTTCGTCGAGGAAACCATGACCAGCGGCGTGTCCCAATTGACCGAGAAAAACCCGGAGGTGCGCTCATGACCTTCGCTTATCCGTGGATGCTTTCCCTGCTGCTCGCGGTGCCGGTCATCGCGTGGTTAAAGGGCCGTCGAAAACAGCAGGCGGCATTTCTCTATTCGTCAATCCAGCTGGTCCGCGGGCTCGTCGGGTTCAAACGTTCCGCCGCCGGAATGATCCTGCCAAAGCTGCGCTGGCTGGCATTGATCGCTCTGATTATCGGGCTCGCGCGTCCGCAGATATTCGAGGGCGAAACCATCGTCAAGGCGAGCGGCATTGATATCGTCGTCGCCGTCGATCTTTCCAAATCAATGGCTGCCGAAGACTTTGAAATTCAGGGCCGTCGCGTCAACCGGCTGGAGATCGCAAAGGGCGTTCTTGAAAAGTTCGTCGCAAAACGTCCGGCCGACCGCATCGGGCTCGTGGCGTTTGCCGGACGCGCCTACATCGCGTCGCCGATGACGCTCGATCACGATTTTCTGCTGCAAAATCTCGAACGCCTGAACATGAACACCATCGAAGATGGAACGGCGATCGGTTCCGGTTTGTCGGCCTCGTTGAACCGGTTGCGCGATCTGAAGTCAAAGAGCAAGATCGTCATTCTAATGACGGACGGGCAGAACAATTCCGGCAAGATTCCGCCGCTGACCGCCGCCGAAGCGGCGGAGACGTTGGGCATCAAAGTTTACACCATCGGCGTCGGCACGCGCGGGATGGCGCCGATGCCCTATGTCGACGTGTTCGGCCAGCGCCGGGATCAGCTCGTGCAGGTCAACATCGATGAAGAAACGTTGACCGGCATCGCGGAGAAGACCGGGGGCAAATATTTTCGCGCTGACAACACCGACGCGTTGATGGGCATTTACGATGAGATCGACCAGCTTGAGAAAACGGACATCGAGATGAAAAAGTATCTGGAATACACCGAGCTGTTTCCGTGGTTCGTGCTTCCCGGCCTGACTTTGTTGCTGCTTGAAATCTTGCTAGCCCACACCATCTGGAGACGCCTGCCATGAAATTCGCCAGTCCTGACATGCTCGTATTCTTCGCCGTAATCATTCCGGCGTTGATCGTCTTTTTTTGGTGGGCCCGGAAGCGGCGGAACTTTCTCATCAGCCAGTTCGTGCAATCCCGTCTGCTCGCGAGCCTGACCGTCGGCGTCTCGGCGCGTCGGCAACTTTGGAAGAACTCGCTGCTCACTGTCGGCGTCGCGCTCATCCTGATCGCGCTCGCCCGTCCGCATTGGGACTACGACTGGGAAGAAACCCGGCAGCAAGGTTTGGACATCGTCGTTGCGGTGGACACCTCGCGCAGCATGCTCGCGACGGACATCTCACCGGACCGGCTCTCCCGGACGAAACTGGCGATCCGCGATCTTCTGCTCGCAACCAAGTCTGATCGCATGGGACTGGTCGCATTCGCCGGCACCGCGTTTTTGCAATGCCCGCTCACCGTCGATCAGGAGGCGTTCCAGCAAAGCGTGAACATTCTCGACGTCGACATCATTCCCGAGGGCGGATCGGACGTCGGCGCGGCGATCGATGCGGCGAGGGGTGCGTTTGAGAAAAGCGAGGGAACGCATCGTGCCATCGTCATTTTCACCGACGGCGAAGACCATGTGAACCGCGCGATCAAGGCGGCGGAAGAAGCCGAACGCGAGGGTATCCACATCTTCACGATTGGTGTCGGGACGCCTGGGGGCGAACTTCTCCAGTATCGCGACGCGCGCGGACAGACGGTCTACCTCCGCGATGGCGACGGCAACCCGATCAATTCGCGGTTGAACGAATCGTTGCTTCAACAGATTGCGGGAACGGCTAACGGGTTCTATCTTCCGCTGTCCGGCACCGATTCGATGAACACACTTTATGAGCGCGGTCTGGCGCCGCTCCCGCGCGGGGACACGGCGTCACGCATGGTCAAGAGCCCGGTCGAGCGCTATCAATGGCCGCTCGGGCTGGGCATCCTCTTGATTATCGCCGAACTGTTCATTTCCGACCGGCGACACCCGAAGAAGGGGGAAACCAAAGCCCCCGCCCCGCTCTGGCAGACGGCAATTGTTTTTCTGCTCGCAGGGAATTCGCTGATGGCGGCGAGTGCATCGACGGCCCGCAATCACTACGACCGAAACGAATTCGACGAGGCTTACCAGGAGTATCGCGCTTTGCAGGAAGAAGATCCTGACGATCCCCGTTTGAAATTCAACGCCGGTACCGCGGCTTACAAATCCGGCAAGTTCGGCGACGCCATCCAGCAGTTCAAGGAATCGCTGCGAACGACGGAACTCGAACTCCAGCAGCAGGGTTACTACAACGTCGCTAACTCAATGTACCGACAGGGCGCGAGCGAACTTTACGCGGATCAGAACAACATGGATGTCGCCATCGATCTGTGGACGGAAGCGGTGACAAACTTCAAGAGCGCAATCCAGTTGAATCCACAGGATCAGAAGGCGGCACACAACAAGGCGTTTGTTGAACAGAAGTTAATGGACCTGAAGAAGAAGAAATCCGAGGGCGGGCAGGACAAGAACAAGGGGGATCAGAAGGACCAGAACAAGGGCACCAATGGTGACGAGCAGAATCAACAGGGCGATGGTGACAAGGAAAACGATCAGGGCAAACCGCGTTCCGGTGATAATTCTCAGGGTCAACAACAGGGCAACCAGCGCCAGGATCAACAGCAGAACCAGCAGGGCGGCGGCGAACAGGAGCAACCGCAACAGGCCCAGAATCAAGGTGAGGACGAACAGAAGGAGGCCGGCGATCCCAACGATCAGGTCGCCTTTTTCGGACAGATGACGGCCGAGCAGGCTAAGCAACTTCTCGACGCGCAACGCGGCGAGGAAAAGGCAATGCTGTTCCTGCCCCAGAACCGTACCAACCGCGTCAAAGATCCCCGGAAGAACTGGTAGCCAGCCCCACCAACCGGCCTGCCAACCCAAGCCGCAGTTCAGATTCCCGAACACAGCGACCGCCGTTTCCGTTCTTCGTCTTACTCGCAATCTTAATCCTTAGCTCACCAAACAAGATTGAGACTATGAGTCTGACATTGGTGTCATTCAATTGCGTGCAAGAGTTTGGCGAGGATGGCCCGTAACGGAAGGAGGGCGGGAGTGGAGAGGTCTGATAATCGTGGGTCTCCGGAGGGTTCCGGGGCAGGGAAAAGGTGATGGGGGCCGGTTTGTTTTGCGAAGAAGCTTGACCTGAGGGGTGGGGGCCCGAAAATTTTTAATGTCGATCAGCTCCCCCTTTTCACCGGGCACCTCGGCGGTGCGCGACCAGTTTCTGCAACCCTTGGCCGAGGTCTTTTCGCAAGTCACCGCCCGCCGGCAATGCCCGGTGGAATCCGACTGGGACTGGTTGACCAAGGGCGTGGACCGGGTGATCTCCAACGGGCGCAGCGGGCGGGGTTTTCTCCAGACTTTCCAGCTGTTCTGGCGGCAGCCCATGCAGGCCGGGCCTTACTTTGAAACGCTGGCCAGCACCCGTCGCCTGGCGATGGTGGCCGAATGTTCGGCCCGGCTGCGGGCGCGGGTGGAGGCCGCCCGTCCTTCGGCCCTCTCAGAGTTCCCCGCGCTGGCGGCGTTTGATCTCTACGCCGGGGACGGCCATTACCTGGAGGCGGCCACGCATGATCGGGTGAGCGGTGAAACCCATTGGCCGACGGGTCATTTCTTTGCGCTCAACTTGAAAAGCCAGAGCCTCTTTCCCCTGATGCTGGCCGATCAGGATGCGCGCAAGAAGGAACACGACGCCCGCGCTCTTAAACGCCAGGGCGTGGCGCAGTTGCGGCAGGGCGCGGGCAAGGGCCGCAAGGTGCTGTGGGTCTGGGACAAGGCCGGCGTGGACCTGGCCTTCTGGCGGGAACGCAAAGCCGCGGGCATTTACTTTTTGTCCCAGCGCAAAGCGGGCATGGTCTTGCAACTCGAAAAGGAACGGCCCGTTGATTTGACCCGGCCGATCAACCAGGGCGTCCAGTCCGACTGCGTGGGGAAAGACCGGCGCGGCATTTTGGTGCGGGAGATCACGTTTGAAAATCCCTGCGACGGCAAAGGGTATGTCTATCTGACCGGCGAGATGACGCTGGAGCCGGGACTGCTGGGGTTGCTCTACAAGACCCGGTGGGAAATCGAGCAGGTGTTTGACGAGACCAAGACCAAGTTGCAGGAGAAAAAATCCTAGGCGACGAGCGCCACGGCCAAACAAATGCAGGCGCACTTCGTGGCCCTCGTGCACAACCTCCTCCTGCTCGTGCAGGACGGGCACCGGCAGGCGAGCGTGACCAACACCGCCGAAACCGGGTGGAGACAACAACGGCTGGAACAACAGGAAAAAGAACTGGCGGAAAACGGGCAGACGCTGCCGTTGATCTACCGGGCACTCAAACGCTTCACGCAGGCCCCGTTCAAACTCATCCGCTGGTTGCGCGTCCACTGGCACCTGCCGACCCCGCTGTCCCAAGCCCTGCTCCAGCTACGATGCCTCTACGCCAAACTTTGAAGCCACAAACCAATCACCAATGGAGTCTGATTAGGATTGGGAAGACGAACCACTCAATCCCGTGGATTTCAAACTTGCGTCCGGACCGTCCTGATCCCATCTTCTTTGTCGATCACCCGACCATTTCGCATCCGCGACACACGACAGATGAAAACTATTCTCAGAACCATCACGGGCCTCCTGCTGTTCACCCTGTTTCCAACCGCAATCGTGCACGCCGCGACGGCTCCCGTCCGGATGGGTTCCGGCATGATGACCTTTGACACCGTTCCCGGCTGGGGCTTGGACGCGGACGGCAATTCGGTCCTTGGTTCGACGCACGGCGGTGTGGTGATCGACAAGGCCGGCAACGTTTACGTCAGTGCGAACAAGGGCGTCGTCGTGTTTTCGCCGGACGGGAAAGTCGTACGTTCCTTCGTCGACAACGACCATACCGAGATTCATGACATGGAAATTCGCGAGGAGAACGCGACAGAATATATTTACGGTGCCAGAAACAATGCAAAGGAAGGCATCAAGTTTCGGGCAAGCGACGGCGAGATTGTTCTGCATCTGCCGTTCCCCGAAGAATCGGGTTTGAATCTGGCGAAGTTCAGTCCCACCGCCATCACGGTCACCGCCAATGGTGACATCTTTTTATCCGACGGTTACGCGAGCAATCATATCTTCAAATTCGACAAGAACGGCAAATATTAATGCGGCCCTTAAATACATTCGCAAGTTAACCGGTGGCGTAGGAGATGTGTCGGCCAAAAAAATAGCGCATCACTCTCCCGGGCTGCTTCTGGATGCTGTGCATGAAGGAGGCGATGTTCGCTTTTAACTCCGCCAGTGTCCGCGGGGTT
>Ga0209390_10002851_pt1 | contig 29271 bp, 21 predicted proteins | sample BON01_FD_187212 | JGI IMG/M metagenome (GOLD analysis project Ga0209390, IMG submission 187212) | Freshwater microbial communities from Lake Bonney liftoff mats and glacier meltwater in Antarctica - BON-01 (SPAdes) (version 2) | ecosystem: Environmental > Aquatic > Freshwater > Ice > Glacier...
CCCAACGCGAAGCCGAGAAGTTTACGGACGATGTGCTGCTGGAATTCTCCACTGCGTTTCATCAAAACCGACTTGAGCTCGCCTGGGCCGGAAAACGAATCACCGGAAGGCAATTGTCCCGCATTGTCGATCGGCTGACCGTTGTCGTTGTCACGCCAGCGACCAATGCCGTCGAAATTCTCCAGGCCAAAGCCCAGCGGATCCATGCGGTTGTGGCACGATGCACATTCCGCTTTTTGCCGATGCAGATCCAGCCGTTGCCGAAACGTCAGCCCTTCCGTGCTGGCGGTGTTCTCTTCAAGAGCCGGCACATTCGGCGGAGGAGCGGGAACAGATGACCCCAGCAGTTCTTCCAGAATCCAGCGACCTCGAAGGACCGGACTTGTGCGGCGAGGATACGAAGTTGCAGTCAGCACGCTTCCCAACGTGACCACACCACCTCGGCGACCATCCGCCAATGAAACCGTTTGCCATGAACTTTCCGCAGGCAAATCGATCTGATAGTGCTGAGCCAATCGACCGTTCACAAGCACATAATCGGCTGCCACGAGATCCGTTATTGGTCGGTTCTGCTGGAAGACATGCGCCACAAAACGGATGGCCTCTTCACGCATGTCGGCGGCCAGTTCATCCGCGAATTCAGGAAACACACCGCCATCCGGATGCACTTCCCGAAATCCTCGCAGACCCAGCCATTGCAGCCCGAAGTTTTCCCCCAGAGCCAAGGACCTTGGGTCCGCCAGCATTCGCCGCACCTGCAAGCGAATTTGTTGCTCATCAAGAATCTCGCCGGAATCTGCCAGCTGCAAAAGTACTTCGTCGGGAAGTGACGACCAGATGAACAACGCCAGGCGAGTTGCGATCTGATGCGGTGTCAGGCGAATCACGCCGGACTCATCTGGTTCTGTTTCTACAACGAACAAAAAATGTGGCGAAACCAGTACCGCCTTCAGAGGTTCTCGCACAGACGCCAGAAACCCGCGACCTCGACCGGCCGACGCGTCATAGAGTTGCATCAGCCGCTGTTGTTCTTCAGCGGAAACCGGTCTCCGCCAGGCACGTCGAGCAAACTGAGCAATGATCTCTGCAGCAGCTTCGGAATCACTCTTGGTTGAATCCGCCTGCAATGATTTTGGCAGAACTGTCAGCACGCGATTTCTGATCGCGGCTGTCTCGGGATCACCTGACGTCGGCTCATCAGGCAACGCCGCTTCGATCACGCGATCGGCGATCGCGAGATAAGATTCCAGATGAATCGTGGACGTAAACAGAGCATCTCCGACGGTATCAAAGCCCTCACCGCCGGCCCCATCGGACGGCGGTTCTTCATCAGGCAGCAGAGGAACTCCTACAACATCGCGAACCGCATTGCGATATTCCGTCTGAGTCAGACGACGGCTCATCACAAAGCCGCGGTACCAGCTTTGAGTTTCCTCCGAGGCCAGTTGTTTGCACAGGTCCTGATCCGGCCGGGAATCTACCCACTGCTGAAACTGACCTTTCTGTTCATCGTTCAGTCCGGGACTTCCCTGCGGAGGCATCTCGTTCAAACGAATCCGCTTGGCGACTCGTTCCCACGCATCTCCGGCTTCGGCGGCAGACTGCCCGTTGGGAAACTTTCCGAAGTCGAATTCTCCTTCGATCTTGTCTCCGCGATGACACTGCACACATCGAGCTTCAACGATCGGCAGAATTTTTTCTTCGTAGGACTTCTTCCAGCGCTCCACTTTCTCCTCATGCTCATCCGCCCGAGCAGTCGCGTTCGTGCCGAGCAGCACAGCGATCAGCATCCCCGCCAACAGGATTCCATTGGGGAAACCTGGACGAATAAAGCAGGCAACGCGTTCGGAAAAAGTACTCATAAGCGGTCACTCGGCGAAAGCAGAATTCAATTGCGGCTTCGCATGATACCGAGCCGCCGGTGATCGAGGAAATCTGTGCCACCGCCCACCCCAGATTTCCGTCTCCCGGTCTCTGAACGATAGTAAGTGTACCATTTGTACCATTGGAATAAGGAAAAAAAGTCAGGTCTCATTCTCTGGTCCGCCAAGTGGGCGGGTTTTGCTTTCGGAGCCACCTGGGAATCGGGGATAAGGGCGTAGAATTAAGTACTTTGAGCGGCCCCATCCGGCTCGCAGGCTGTCGATTTAATCGTAACCCGACGCGTCAGCGAGGGATTTGAGAACATTCACCGCGAAACGCAGAAACGCAATCCCTCACTGACGTTGCGGGTTGTGGTACTGACAAACTGGCAACTTCAAAAAGTGCCCATCCGGTTCAAGGTCAAGGCGTGCGGCGGAATTCGATAGTGCCAATGAGAATGCGGATCATTGTTGTCAGCCAGCAGAGAATTCCGAAGGTCCAGGCGAGCGTCGCGAAGTTGTCGGGGAACAGGCAAAACAGCACGAAGAAGATAATGGTCTCCGTCCCTTCCATCAGACCCACCGAATAGAAGAACGACTTCTTGCCGTCCTGGGCGGTCGTGATTCCTCGCTTTGCCGAAATGGCGGCGTAGGCCAGAAAGGAACCGGTGGTGCCTATGAAGCTGTAGATCAGAAAGGTCGCTGGCAACAAAAGCGTTGGATCAGAGATTCCAAATGCAAACGGAACGCCAGCGTAGAAAATGATATCCAGCACGATGTCCAGGAACCCGCCGACGTCGGAGGCTTTTATCCGCCGAGCCACCATACCGTCGAGCCCATCGGCCAGACGATTCGCCAGGATAAAGAACAACGCGATTCCAAAGCTTCTTTGACTAATCGCCACGCAGCTGATCATGCCCAGCAGAAACCCCAACACGGTGATCGCATTCGCTGGAACTTTGCGTGCGGCAAGGAATGCGGCCGGGAACTCGAGAAGCGGGTCAATAAGTTTTCGGACAGGACGATCCAGCATGGACGGACATTTCAGAATTGAGCGCGGTCTTCATCGTACAGCCCGCGTGCATGCCGACTGGAGATCTGGTCAGCATACACTTTTCTGCGATCCACAAAAAACATACCGCCCTTTCGTCCTCGCAGTTTCACTCGATAATAATTCGCCCAAGCCAGAGCTTTCTCAGGCCACGCCGCATGATCACGGCCTTGAGCGTAGTCATCGTCCTGAAAGTACTGCGACGTTTCTATCGGTGGTCGCACGACCTTATCAGATCCGCCCGGCCTGCGGAGCGCATACACGTCATCGGACCAGTGGCCGGTGATAAGATTGGCGGCTGGAAACGGCGCGGCGTTGCCCCAGAGGACTCTTTCCTGAGGCCCGTTCGGATTGCAGAACCAGCGAAAGTGAGTTCGCATGCAGCAGGAAAGATAGGCATACTCCCGAGGACAATAGTCGCGATTGCGGAGCAGAAACAAAACCTCCCGCTGTTCCTCAGCCACAAAGCGGCGAATTTCTCTGCGGAAGCGAGGATCGTTAATGTGGCGAAAGGCGTCCGGAATATCGTTCAGAATCACCAGCCCACTATTGTAGTGCGAACTGCCATGCATGTAGTTGATGCAGTGGGGCATCCGCCGCGCAGGCCCGAGCGGAATCTCCGGAACCACGGCCGACTGACGAACTCGCTGAGCCATAAATCGGCCGTTCGCGAGGAGCACGGTTTCGTCACTCGCCGAACCTGGATGATCGTTGGGTTCAGATCGATAGATCACATTGCTGAACCAGATCGGCTCACCCGTTTCAGGGCAAATTCCCGTCACCCATGGATGGTTAAGCCCCACAAGTCCGGCCGGCAGTGGTCTGAGCTTCAGGATATCCAGCACTCGCAGAATATCACTGCCATTGCGAAACACCTGAGCGGCCCAGTGAAAGGGAAGCGAAAGCCAGTAGCAGAATTCGTCAGCAAGCCGCTCTTTGGGAGAAAGTCGACCATGCGGCAGTCCCGAGTCGTCGTGTCGAAAATCGCTGAAATCCGTCATGTCGAAGAAAGCGTCGGCTGCCGCGTTTGGGACCGGGAACTCCACGTACCGGCCCGCGATCATCAGTTCATCCGCAGACTGAATTCCGGGCGACATCTGAATTCTCACGCCTGTATAAGTGTTAGAGTGTAGCCTGTGGCTTTCGATTGAGAACGACGTTATTCAGTCGCCGATCAGCGCTTGGCTGGTGGCACGACCGAACAGGTGTCGGCTGGAACAGGCGATTCGAATTCAACCGACGCAAGGTTACCGGACTGTCGCGATCCAAACGCATTGTTCCACCAGCGGCGAATCACGCCGCGCACACCGAACGCCTTCAGCGGAGCGGACCACAGTTTCACTTTGTTATGCTTTTCGCCCCAGTCGAGCACATCATTGTGAAGTACATACACTTCCCACAATGTTCCATCGGGATCCGTGATCCAGAGCTTCGTCTGTTCGGCGTAGCAGCATTGCACATCGTCCTGACGTCCGATTCGTGCATCGACGGACTTCATGCGAGCCAGCACTGCGTCGAGATCAGCCACTGAGGTCAATCGCAGGCCGAGATGATTCAGTGGCCCACCGGCGCAGGCTCGCTTCGGTTTGAGCGACAGCACCAGTGGCGGGACATTGATTTCGAACTTGGCATAGTCTTCGTAAAACTTGACCGGCTCTTCGCCCAGCAACGCGGCATAAAACGCGACCGATCGCGGCAGGTCTGACACGTTCAGGCTGGCGTGAAATTTAATCTGCCGGATAGCTTCATCAGGCGTTTTATTGGCAACCGTTTTGCGATCAACATGAGCAATCATGGCATCGTTCCAGGCGAAGAAAGTCTCATAAGCTGTGGCACAAGCGACAGCTTAAACAACGACAGATGGACGGAGCTTATTCTGTCATTCCAACGATAGTGAGAACATGATAGCGACCGTCCTGCGACTGCACCAGCGTCACGGACTCTCACTTGACTTCGAAAACGTGGTCGCTGAGCCCCTGTTCAGGCACGGTGATTTCCCACGGAGTTTTGTCGACCAGTCCGTAGCTCGGGTGTTTGGTGCGGTTGGCCAGTTCCGGTGCGAGTGTGACTTTGTATTTTCCGGGAGGAACACCGTCGCCATACGGAAACGTCTTGATCGTGAAGCTTCCGTCCAGCTGCAGCTGGCTGCTGGGAGTATCCTTTTGAAAGCTGTTGGCCGAATCGGGATGAAAGAAAATTGACCCGGCCGTCACGCCCTGTCCGTTAAGCATGACTTTGCCGGTGACAGAGACCATGGGAGGTCGGTCGTCGCCGCATCCGATGGCGATGAACAGGCAACAAAATAGAATCAGACAACGACTGGGCTTCACAGGACGCTCCGTGGATTTCTTGGCCGGTGTTGATTTAGTGAGCCGCAAAGCGCTAGCTGCGGGTGAGTCTCTGAAAAAAAACACAATGAAAACACCCGCGGCTAGCGCCTTGCGGCTCAGGTTATGACTAAATCAACAGCCCGCTTGTACACCGCCAGCGTTAACCTGGCGGGTACTCTATTCAACAGAAACCACATTGCCATCAGCCGGGCGGATCAGGTTGTGCATGACCGTTTTGTCGATGTTGAAGCTGAACGAACGCACGCTGCCGTCGCCCATCGAGAACTGCGGTCCACCGGGACTTGGCGTTCCCCAGTTGCCACCGCCGCAGGAATATTGAGCGTCGCTCCAGCCAGCCCCGTTGACTCGGTCGGGAAAATTGTTCAGTTCGAAATCGCTGTAGAGTTCAAACCCGCATCGGCCAACTCCACCGTTGCCGCCGAGAATCCACGGTTCGTCCCAAAACATCACGCCAGCATTGTAGGCTTTCTGAGCCATCGCTTTTTCGCCGAAGAAAATGGTGTTCGACGTTCCATCGGTGATATCTCGGTAAGAAGCCACTTTTCCCCAGCCGGCATAGGTGGTCCAGCAGACAAGTTCGTTGGCGGCGTAGTCGGTGCGAGCACACGCGCCGGCACCGTCATCGCTGTAAGACCAGCCGGGATAGACGGAATCGGTGGCTGGAATTTGAAACAGTCCACTTCGTCGCGACGGAATGTAGAAAACTGAAAGAGGCGTCTTGTAACACAGCAGCGGATCTTCAAACAAAGCCGCCTGCTCAAGGAATGGCAGCAGCGAATAAAACGTGGATCCCAGTTGGTGCTTCGGAAGATCGGACGGATCGCCCCACCGAGGCCGAAACTGTCCATAGCCGGGAATGAACGTGTAAACATTCGGTGTCGGGACGATCACACTTTTCGAACGAGTGACATAGGGCGACGAATTGCCGGGCGTCACGGAATAGTCAAATCCCCCACTGGTAGGGAGATGCCGATGCACGTCTTCAAAATTTGCGGTGGCCAGGCCAATCTGCTTCAGGTTGTTCTTTGACTGCGTCCGCCGCGCTGCTTCACGGGCCTGTTGAACCGCCGGCAGCAGCAGCGACACCAGAATGGCGATGATTGCAATCACCACCAGCAGCTCAATCAGAGTAAATCCAGTGCGGGGACCGACCAGTGAAACTGCCGCCCTGCGTTCAGAAAACTTTCTCATATTGAACACCTTTCCATCAGCAGCTGAAGTCAACACGCCCGTACTGCACAGTCTACAAATCCCGTTCCACAACAGGCATCCACATTCAAAAAACTCGCCGAATGGCCAAATCTGCTCACACACCAACACTCTAACGATCGTCAGAATGTAGTGGGAAATGATTTCCGTGCAAACAACAGTCGCTCAGATTTTACCGAGATTCCGCCAGTTGCCAGATCGCCGAGACTGGTCACCGAGACTGGTCGCGGCTCGTCGATTGGATGGTCGCGGAACGCGGGTCGCAAAGGCTGCTCTTTCGCTTTCTGTGATATTTTCTCATCGCCAGGCATGCAACAGCATTGATGCTGCCTCAAATTGAGTGAACTCAGGAGTTCGGCTTCTGAGTTTTGGTTGGCGCAGGTACGATGGACGCGGAACAAACCGGCTCGCGTGTCATTGCCACAAACACTTTCTGCGGGAAGCCGATTATGCGGCTCCATCAGACCAGGATATTCGCCGGATATTCGCCGGATATTGTTAGAGTCGGATATTGTCAAAGTCGGACCTTTTCAAAGCAGGCGACAAGCCTGGAGCGATCTATGCGATTTATTTTCAAACTTCTGGTCGCCGCAAGCCTGGTTTCAGTCGGGGCGGGAATTCTGCCAGCGGCCGATGACCGGTCGGCCGAGTTTCAGACGATCGAATTGCGCGACTGTTACGGCAAAGTCCACTCGCTGAGCGAATACAATGAATCGCAGGTTCTGGTCGTTGCGTTCCTGGGAACCGAATGTCCGCTGGCTCGGCTGTACGGCCCGAAACTGCAGACCATGTCAGAAGCCTGCAAAGAGAAAGGCGTCACCTTCATCGGCGTCTGCTCGAACGTTCAGGACAGCCTGACGGAAGTGGTGACCTACGTGAACAAAGCAGGCATCACGTTCCCTGTTCTGATGGACAATGAGCAGACACTGGCAGACCTGCTGAAGGCCAAACGAACTCCGGAAGTCTTCGTTCTCAACGCCGCTCGAGCGATTCAATACCAGGGTCGAATTGACGATCAGTATGGCATCAGCGTGGCTCGCAAATCGGCAACACAGGAAAATCTTTCGGACGCGATTGAGGCCGTTCGAAAAGGCGAAGCGCCTTCGTTGGCCTCAACAACCGCACCGGGCTGCGTCATCGGACGACGCAAACATGTTGAGCCGCATGGAGAGATTACCTTCTCAAAACACATTGCTCCGATCTTCAATGCGCGTTGCGTCGAATGTCATCGGGCAGGCGAGATCGCACCGTTCCCCTTAACATCGTTTGAAGAAACGGTTGGCTGGGAAGCAACGATTGCCGAAGTCATTCGTGAAGACCGCATGCCGCCATGGAATGCCAATCCGGAGTTCGGGCATTTCAAAAACGATGCTCGCCTTTCGGCCGAGCAGAAGAAATTAATTCTGACCTGGATTGAAAACGGTTGCCCGGAAGGCGATGCGTCCGACCTGCCGCCGAAACCCACTTTTGCCGCCGGCTGGCGAATGCCTGAACCTGACATGGTGATTCATGTGCGGGATGAGCCTTTCACTATCCCCGCAACGGGTGTGGTCGATTATCAGTACTTTAAGGTCGATCCAAAATTTACCGAAGATCGCTTTGTGATTGCGGCCGAAGCGCGGCCGGCCAACGCAGCGGTCGTGCATCACATCATTGCGTTTCTGGTGTTGCCCGGACAAAAGGACGTGAACCTTGGCAAGATGCTGATTGGTTATGCCCCGGGCACTTCGCCGCTGATTTTCCCAAACGGTGCGGCGATGCGAGTCCCCGCGGGGGCTCAGATTTTGTTCGAGGTGCATTACACGCCGAACGGTACGGAGCAGACCGATCGAAGCTACATCGGGCTGAAGTTTACAGACGCTGAATCCGTCACCAGCGAAGTGGTGGGGCTTGAAGCGATCAGTCCGAAACTGAAAATTCCACCCGGCGCGGACTCACACCCGGTGACGGCGCAAGAAAAATTTCGCGAGGACGTGACGCTTCTGAGCCTGACGCCGCATATGCATTTGCGAGGTAAAGCGTTCCGTTATGATGCCAAATATCCGGACGGGTCCACGGAGACTCTGCTGGATGTTCCCAAGTACGATTTCAACTGGCAGCTGCGTTATGAGTTCGCTGAGCCAAAACTGATCCCCAAAGGCACGGTCGTGACCTGCTCGGCGACGTTCGATAATTCGGCCGGGAATCCGAACAATCCTGATCCCTCCCAGCAGGTGACCTGGGGTCAGCAAAGCTGGGATGAAATGATGATTGGCTTCTTCACGGGAATCACGCCCATGAAGGGGGAATGACCAATGACCAATGAGGGGCCACGGCACGCCTGTTTACTTCCGGCGGAGCACGTAGACCACATCTTCGGTCTGGCCCGTTACGACCGTTGGGTTTTTGACGTCGTAGGCGAAGTCGTAGGTTTCGGCAATTTCCAGCTGCGGCACTTTCTTCAGCAGCGACGTGAACTGTGTTTTGGTGTAAGTCCGGTACTCCATGTGATCGACGATGCGAATTCGCTTTGTCGGCGTGAACACGTCCACATGCAGACCCAGATGTTCAAGGCGAGTCTTGCGATCGATCCCCTTGGACCACATGTACGAATTCACCACCAGATTTCCGCGGCGAGCCGACCAGCTTTCTTCCTGCATCGCCGGGCAATCCGTGGGCTCAAGATGAATCCCAAGGACATACAAGGCCCCCTTGTTCATACCCTTGGCCATGCATTCCAGATGGCCGAGCGCCTGTTTTTCTGTCGCCAGATGGCGGAACGTGTTGATCATATTGAAGGCCGCATCAAACTTTTTCTTGACCTTGAAGTTTGACATATCGCCGACGACAACGGATTCCGGCAGTTCGTATCGTCGCAGGCGTTCGTTGCAGAAATCCACGGCTTTCGGATTCAGGTCATTGCCCAACACCTCGTAGCCGGCTTTTCCCAGCTTAATCAGCAGCCGTCCCGTGCCACAAGCGGGCTCAAAAATTCGCTTCACTTCACAGCCCGCATGCCGCGCGATGCAGGCTTTCAGAAACCGGAATTCAGCCGCCACGTCGGACCCGAACAACAAGTCGTAGTACTTGGGATAATCATAAATGCTGGCTTCGACCTGTTCGGACATGGCTAAAATTTCTGTGCTGTTAAGAGAGAACGACGAAGTTTTGAAACTGGTTAACGACGCACGAAAACGGTTTTCAGTGCGACGAATTTTGTTGTGGACATTTTGTGAGCCGCGAGGTCACGCCGACTCCGGCTCGAGCTAATCCGGCCCGCCCGAGATGGCTGAGCCAGCTGCTGCGGATGCCGGGGCAGCACCAGTCCAGGTTTGGTTTTAGGAACGGCCTTTAGGGCAGGGCGTCAAACTTTGGAGTTTCGCCATCCGGCTGTTTGTAAAACCGAGTCAGATCGAGCCCGCCTTTGACTTCCATCTCGTTAATCTTGAGCCGTTGTTCGATCTTATTCAAACGTGCCTCAAGAATTGGAGGAAGTTTCTTATTCTCTTCAGTTTCGGCCTGCATCGACCGCGGCACTGCCGGATAACTGAGCTGTCTCTGAAGGGCCGCGAAAAAGTACAACGGGTCGCGTCCGATATTGGCCCTCGCGATGCGGCCTTCCTGATCTCCAAAGAGTGCAGTCGGTGCAGGCGCTGGAGCGGAGTCTTGTGGTTGAGCCGGCGCGGCTGACGGGCTGCGAGTCGAGTTGCGACGGTTGAGGAAGTGCTGTGAGGACAAGTAAACGATTTCAGAAAGTTCCCGCTCACCCAGCGATGCCGCAAGTCTCATAATCCATTGGCTCCATTCTTCGGAGTACAAAGGATCGCCCGACATCTGTTTCAATCCCTCGGTGTAGCCCAGGCGATTGCGAGCGATACACTCCAGCTGAAAGATGAACAGGCCCGGCATGGAAGCGCCGGCCGATCGATACCGTGCTTCGCTTTCGAGAATTTTCAGAGCCGTCAGTTGCTCAAACCGGGATTCATCCTCTTCGGCCCGGCTGATCACAAAGGCCTGAAACGGAGCAAAGTAGTGTGGCAGTCGAAACATCGCCGTGCTGATTTTTCCGCTGTGCAGGATTTCCGCCCGCATAAAATCTATTGCCATCGGCAGGCGAGTTGTCGCAAGAATCTCCTCCGAAATCGTCTTCAGGATTTCCTGCGACGGAACATTTTCCAGAAGCCGTTCTCGATAGACTCGAAAGAAATACTCCTGCTCGATGTACTCTTCTCGATCCAGCACAGGGCCGCGCATTGGAAACTGCTTCTGCCGAAGGTCAGGGAATTCAGATCGTGCATAGTTTGGTGCGTCGGTCGGACAATTGCAATTTCACCGGGCGTTTGATCACCACGATGCTGGAACCAAATGGCGTGGACTTAAGGTGTAGCGGAAGTCGCCAAGACTTTCGGCACCCAAGTGTTTGCAGGGAAAACCGAAACTCTTGGCGAGTTCCGCGACAAGAAAATACGTTAAGTCCACGCCATTGATGCTGGAACCTCCGAGGAATTATGGTTCGGTTGAGACCGGCGTGGCGTCGGTTGTCAGCGGCTCCAGGCAAGACGCTGCTGGTACCAGTCTTTGCCGGGGTCATGAGTGGTGATGCAGGCGTGATTTCGTAACGCCTGAAGATGTCGGCATGGGCCCTGGCGAATGCCAAAACGGACGTGCCAGCTGCAGCGGCATTTGCCTTTGCGGACGATTCCATCGCCATCCAACGCCACCTCGCAGCTTTGGTTTTCTGCCTTGCCGGCGACCACCAGTCCGCCCTGCGGCGCCTCCTGACGTGTCTCAATTTTTACAACGCCCCGCGCAGCCAGCTGACAACCGGCCTGAGTTTCCGCATGAGGCGTTCCAAGTTCGCGATCAATCAAAGCCACACGCAGGATGGGTCGCCATCGAAAGACGCCAGCGTCCAGATCGAAAAAAGTCTGGCCCTGCAGAGCCAGCTGGTTCATCACCGCCGCCGCGACGCTTGGCGAACTCTTTAAATGCCCGGCGACAGAATCCAAAGCCAGCGAACGCTGAGTGCTCAGGAACTCAGCCGCGGCAGCGACTTTTGCCGGGTCCGGGTCACTCGGCGGGAACAGCATCCGGATGGCGGTGCCGCGAGTCCAGGCGCTGGACGTCCAGCCGCTCAGCCCGAGCGTCATCCGCATGCGGCCCATCTGCACCACCCAAAAGCTGGGCAGGCCGCTGCCGGTCAAGTACACGTCGATTTGCGTCGCGAGCGGCAGCAGGCGAGCGAGGCTTAGCAGCTGCCGGCGGCCCCAGATGCGGACGGAATCCGCACTGGTTCCGTGATACCTCGTGCCCGAGCTTTCGATGCGGATGTTGAATGGTTCGAGCGTCAGGCGCGGCGACTGGCCGTCCTGCAGCTCGAAACGAACCGCGCGCGGCGCCGACTTTTCACGATGCCGGCTCATCCAGGCCAGCAGAGAATAAACAGTGGCTAAGTCGAGGCTGACTTTCTTCATCGGTAAGGCCATCGCGGCCTGCAGTTCCACAAACCCGCGAAGCCAGTCCGAGGGCGGCTGAATTTTTTCTTCACGCACCGCCGCGTGATCAGCGGGCACTGAGCTGTCCAGCGCGGAGCCGACGACGAAGCGCAGCTCTCGATACGTTCGCAGCGACTGCAGACTGTGAAAAAGATCCGACGAGCAGTCCGTGTTGGTGGTGCCGCATTCGGCCGAGTCCGGCGCGGTAAAGCAGGAGCCTCGGTCGAGGCTCAGGCAGCCGTAGCTGGATTCGTCGGCAGAGAAACATTCGATGAAGACGGAATCGTCGGCGACCGTGAGAAGAGGATCGAAAGGCAGAACTTGCCGCCAGAGTGTTGCATCGTCCTGACGCAGACGGGCACTCAACTGCGCTCGCGCTTTCCAGTAACGCTGGCGAGCCTGATCATGCTCCTGTGGCTGATCTTGCTTCTGCTGCTGATCGGGCGAGGCCATGTGCGACTGACTGGCCAACGCAAGTTCGCGCGAGGATTCAGCGATTGTCTGGCGAAGGGGAAATTCCTGCTCGCGCTGGCGTTGCTTCCACGTCTCATCGTCCCGCGTGGACTGAGCGTTGGCGAGCGGCTTGTTCGTCAGGAGTTTCTGCAGGCAACTCATGGCCTCGCGAAAGGCGACCGGTTCTTTGAGCACCGCGTCAAAAGCGACCGCGGGGCGAGCCACATTTGGTGCGAGTCTCAGAATTTGCGATCCGCCGGGAACTGAGACAAGCTGACTACGTCCGGCATATTTCAGGCTGACCAACATTAAGCGACCTGCTCCTTCCCGCGCGTTGCAACTCTGGCAAGAGTCCATCTTCCACGAGGAAGTGTAGCAAATCAACCGCAGCCCGCAGGACATCAGTGGGCGAGCGTGAGATCTGAAATCTCAAATCCAACACAACAAATCGCAGACCATAAACACAGAAACGGCGATGAACCCTGAAAGAGCTCATCGCCGTTCTGTTGTTTTTTACCAACGGTTCCACCCTGTTGCTGATCCGTTCTGGTGGAACCGCGGTTTCGGGTGTACATCCCGTTGCGCGTGTTCCCCAAGTGAGATTCCCTCACGATCCTCAGCATCTGCGGGGCGGAAGGCTGGGTTTTTAACCGTGACTCTGGCTTATCTGCCGGCGTCCTCTTGAACTACTCAATCACTCGATCGAAACTTCAGGGACGGGAGAGAGCGAATCACGACATTCGCTCTCTGTATCCGTCAGACTCTTAAGATCACGTTGGCTAATCACCTCACCTTACGCCAACCTGAACTAGTTGCAACCACCGCATACTGGAGCACAGCATGATGGTTCAACTGGAGCACAGCAAGTTGGCTCGCAAGCAGCTGGAGCACAGCAGCTTGGCTCGCTGCAGCAAGATGAACCGCAAGATGAACCGCAGCCACCGAACAAGTTGCACTTAGGCATCTTGAACTTAGGCATCTTGAACTTAGGCATCTTGAACTTTGGCATCTTGAAGCAAGATGAACCACAACCACTGTTGCAACCACAGCTGTCGCCGCATGTGTTGCAAGATCCGCAAGTGTCGACTGGTGCACAGCAGGTTGGCTCGCAAGCTGAACCACAAGCTGCTGGTGCACAGCAGGTTGGCTCGCAAGCTACGCCACAAGCAGCTGGAGCACAGCAGCTTGGATCAGCAGCAACACCGCAAGCAGCTGGAGCACAGCAGCTTGCTTCGACTGGTGCACAGCAGGTTGGCTCAACGCTGCATCCGCAACCATGATTTCCTTTGAAGTGTCCGAACAGGCCAGCCTGGACATTGCTAGCCAGTGAACACACAACCAGAGCCGCCATCAATGTAATCGCCTTCATCTCAACTCTCCTACACATCGTTCATGCTGAGTGAATCTGGGAAACACCTTGAATGCACACGCCGCATTCAGAATTTCTTGGTGAGTCTTTGATTCGCTCGGGGTTACACGCTAATGTTTTCGGACTAACCAGGATGGGCGGGCGAGGCAAAGCGCAACGATTGCCGGTCACTCTGCCGCTCGCGGCCAACTGTAGGGGCTTTATCGGTTATGCAGCGACACCTCGCGTGGGAACCACCCAGTCGAGCAATGCGGGCCGGCATCTTCGACGCAACCAGCGACGCACCGCGTCAAACTGGGAACATCACCTCAAGCCTGCCAATCCCGATCCGATGTGCGTCCCCGCGCCGCGCGGACTGGATTTTCGGTTGTTACGAATTTGCCACTTCGTTCGATTGTGCCGACGGCAGCAGCTGCGAAAGTTGGCTCGGATGGCGGGCAGACGCAACACCCTGGTGAGTCACCTGCCGCCTGAGATCAAAGTCTGTTGGCAATTCCCGCGGATCAGGGCTATGCTGTTGGCGCGTGATGACGGAACGGATGCCGGCCATTAACAATCACCCGCCCTCGTTTGCTTCAATCCCACCATGCCAACCATTCCGCGCTCAGTTCAATCTTCCCGAAGCAGTTCCTCGGATGTGGACTTCACTGTCGCGTTTCGCCATCGGCTGCGATTCACGAACGATGTGCTCGGAGCCGACTCGTCGATGCTTGCCGAGTTGCTGGCGCCTTCGGAAAACAGAATTCCGCGAGTCCAGTTCTGGCTGGATGAGCACGTGGCCGACGCCAATCCGGATCTGAAGCAGCGGCTGCACGCCTTTGAAAAACGAAACACGGACCGGTTTCAGGTCGTCGGCAATCCACAGATTGTGCCGGGCGGCGAAGCGGTGAAAAACGACGTTCATATTCTTGAGCGGATGCTGAAGGTGCTCAATGAAGCTGGCATGGATCGGCGCAGTTACGTCGTCGTGATCGGCGGCGGAGCGGTTCTGGATGCGGTGGGATTTGCCGCCGCGATCGCTCACCGGGGACTGCGCCTGATTCGCATCCCAACGACCACACTCGCTCAGGCCGATTCGGGCATTGGCGTTAAAAACAGTGTGAACCTGTTCCAAAAAAAGAACTGGCTGGGTTCCTTCGCCGTGCCGTGGGGCGTGATCAACGATCGTTCGATGCTGACGACACTCAGCGATCGCGACTTCCGCTGCGGCTTTTCCGAAGCAGTTAAGGTCGCACTGTTGAAGGACGCAGCATTCTTCGAACAGATTCTGGAAAACGCGGCCGCTATCAGAAGCCGCGATGAAGCCTGCTGGCCGGTCATCGAAACGTCGGCTCTCTGGCATCTCAAACACATCACGGCCGGCGGCGATCCGTTTGAGATGCTGGAAGCGCGGCCACTGGATTTCGGGCACTGGTCAGCTCACAAGCTGGAAGCGATGAGCCAGTTTGATCTGCGCCATGGCGAAGCCGTCGGGATCGGCGTCGCCGTCGACACGGTGTATTCCAGCCTGGTCCATGGGCTGCCAGCGAAGGACGCTGACCGTGTGTTGGTATGTCTGGAACGCCTGGGTCTGTTGATTGACCATCCGACGTTGCGACAAACCGAAGAACTGTTTTTGGGGCTTGAAGAGTTCCGCCAGCATCTGGGCGGGCGGCTGACGGTGACCATGCTGGAAGGCATTGGTCGACCGATTGATGTGCATGACGTGGATCGACCGCGGATGGCCGAAGCGATTCAGATCGTCGTCGACCGGGTCGCCGCCGCCGCGAAGATCTGAAATTTCGAATCTAAAATTTCAGATTTGGATATTAACCGGCCGCTGAGAAGTTGCTCCGTTGCGGTGGAAAATGACGGTCCGGAGGCATCGCAAAGACTCGTCCGTGCGGTTTTGGGTCTTCGAGGGTGGATTCTGTGCCGGAAGCCTGCTATCCTCCCGCTCCTCATAGGGAGAATTCTCGCGCGCCAGATTGCCTGGATCGAGAGCCCTGGTGAGTTTCCAGATTCAGATCGGCCAGAGTTTCCTCAGGATTTGCAAGGGGATTTTTGGTCGCAGGTCCGCGTGTTTGGCAGGAAAAATGGCTAAGAGTCGTCTCTCAATGCGTCGCGAGGTTGAAGCTGCGGAAGCCGCAGATGCTGAAACCGGCGTGAAGAAAAAGGCATCTCGCAAGACTTCTGAAGAGAAGGGCGAGGGCACCGCGAAGAAACGAGCCAGCAAAGGCGATAAGGACGGAGTTCCCAAAAAGAAGAAGGCCACCAAGCCTCGGACGCGCCGCGCCAAAGAAGCAATGCAGCGACGCCGCCTGGTGTGGGTTGTCTACAGCAGCACGATGCGTGAAGAAGGCCGATTTCTGTTCCACGAAAAGGAAAAGGCTGACGAAATGCTGGCGACTCTGCTGGGTCGTGGCAAACGCCGCTATTTCATGCAGCCGGTCAAAGAAACTTTGAATCCTGACGGAACTCCGATGATCCAGGTTGCTGTGACAGCACCGGACGAAGATGCTGAAGAGGAAGCGAAGGTCGATCCAGAAGTCGCAGAAGACGTCGACATCGATGCTGATATCGAGCTCGATGAAGAAGCCGAAGAAGCAGAAGCAGAAGTTGAAGGCGACGCTGAAGAAGCGGCACCAGAACTTTAGGCGGCAACCTTGCCAGTCCTCGGGTAGCCTTTTCGACTTCATCACTACAGCCGCAGGTACCGCCCCGGAGTTCTCTTCGGGGCTTTTTCGTGGTGCGCCATTAAACCTTCCCGCCTCTAAGCTTGTCTCGGGGGTTCATGTCGACTTTGCACTACCACGCGATCTCTGGCGCAAAGGCGGTATAAACTCCTGACACAAGGTGAGGGGCGTGCAAGTAAAATCAAGGGCGTCCAAAACTAATAACATTTCCCGCAAGAAAAGGTAACCCCGTGCTTTGCCTTCGTCCGCGACTTCTGGTGTCGGTTCGAAACGAGGCGGAAGCGCGAAGTGCAATGCAGGGCGGAGCGGACATCGTTGACGTCAAAGAACCGCTCAACGGTTCTTTAGGCCGAGCGTCCGCGGAAGCCCTTTATTCGATCGGCGATGTACTGGCCGATCTTCCCTGCGCGATGCCTTGTAAAGATCCCGGTTCCTTCATTAGCAGCGAATCCCTTCAGCTCAGCGTCGCCCTTGGCGAAGTCACCGAATGGTTCGCCCCGGCTGCTATTCTCGCTGAAGAATTTCGTGCCGTCATCCAGCGGCTGCGACCCGCGTTTCTCAAACTGGGACTGGCGGACATGATGACATCTGCTGGTACGAGCGACGACTGGAAGCAAGCCTGGCAGTACGTGCGACATGTGCTGCCGGGACCGCATGCCTGGGTCGCCGTGGCGTATGCCGATCATGAGCGAGCGAAGTCGCCGGCGGTGAACGAAGTTCTGCACGAAGCCATCGCGTGCGGTTGCCAGGTGCTGCTGATCGACACGAACGTGAAGGACGGCTCGACGCTGCTGGACTGGCTGAACGAACAACAGCTGCAGCAGTTGCGTCAGGCGACTCGAGCCGCCGGAATGCAGCTGGCGCTGGCGGGCCGAGTCACTGAAGAACTCTTGCCGACTCTTTTCGCCGTGAACCCGGACATCATCGGCGTCCGAGGTGCCGTGTGTGATCATGGCCAGCGAACCGCGACCGTTTGCGAGCTGCGAGTAAACGCGTTCCGTGCGGCGTTGCAGTCAAGGTAGCGTTGCTGTTAAACGCACTACCTTTCAAAAAGCGGCAGGCCACGAAATCCATCCGCCCTAATGATTCTTCGGCGCGCCCTGAATTTCGCGAGCCTTCGCCATGGCGTCTTCGGCTTCCAGAATCTTGCCGCAGCGTTGATAGATCACAGACAGCTGAGTGAATGAGAACGCGTCGGTCGGCTCGAGTTCTGTTACCATTTTGGCGTGGTGAATGGCTTCTTCGGGTCGTCCCAGTTTCTGCTGATGGACACCGAGTGCCATGTGAGTCTGGACGTGATTCGGGTCTACTGTCAGGATATGCTTCAGGGCTTCGACGCAGCCTTCCAGGTTGCCTTCGTTCTTCAGCTTCATCGCTTCGTCGTACATCTTTCCCGGAGTGTTTTCGGACATCATTCGGACTCGCTCGATCAGGTTCAGGACCAGGTTCAGGATGAGAATGGGCTGCGGACAGAACTTGAGGCTGTATGCTTGAAGACCTATGGTAGACAAGCCACTCGGGGACTCAACCGACTCCGGACGAAAGCCTGGCAATACGCTTGATCAAGAAATTCATGATCGTCACGGAACGTTCACCGCAGTGGTTCCTTCGAAACTGCCCCGTGAGCATCGTGATTCGCGCCGCGCCGTGTTGCCTCTCCGCCGCTGGTTGGTGCACTCGCGGGGGCGAGGAGGCAAAACGAGCGGCAGATGCCTTGGCGTGAGGCCCTCGCGGCCTGGGCCGGTCGTGGAACTGCCGCAAACTTTCGCGGTTCCACGTGGAACATCAGATCCTTCGATTACGCTGAAGAAAGGCGATGCAGCGGTGGACACCTGAAATGGTCAGCGATTTGTTTGGGAAGGGACTCGTCGAACTCAAGAAAAGGACGTAAGTTGCACCGAGCCTCCAAAAACAGGATCGGACCACCTCATGAAAATTCGCCCTTCACTGATCGAATCCGCTGCCATCGCCGGGTTCTTTGTGCTGGGCCTGATGCTCCGCACCTGGCACCTCGACCGGGAGGCCGTTGAGCACTTTGACGAAGGCATTTACGCGTCGGTGCTGTGGCATGACGGAGCCTTCAACGCTCCCTATCCGGCCCGAGACTTCTATGCGCCGCCCATGCTTTCCACCGCAATGGAATTCTTCAGCGTGCTCCCGGGACTCAGCCTGTTTGCTCCGTTCCTGCCGGCCATCGTCAGCGGACTACTGAGCATCCTCGCCCTGTGGTGGCTCGCGCGAGCCTGGTTTGGTCGGCCGGCGGGAATCTTCATCGCAGCTGTCGTGGCACTCAGTGACTTCCACGTGATCTATTCGCGGATGGCCATGACCGACGTCCCCTGCCTGCTGTGGATCATCGCTTCGGTTTACCTGGGGACGCTCGCCGTTCAAAAGCAATCGTTTCTCATCGCCGCGATGTCCGGATTTGTCTGCGGACTCGCCTGGTGGACCAAATACACCGGCTGGCTTCCACTCGCGATCGTCTCCAGCGGCACCGTGCTGTGGTGGCTGTGGGTGGGACGAAAACAAATCACGGCGGTGCGGACTCTGCTGCTGTTGGCCACTATCGGCGGTACTGCGATCCTGACCTTTTCGCCATGGTGGTGGCATCTGCAGGCACAAGGCGGTTATGCAGCCGTGTCTGCCAATCACGCGTCGTACATTGGCAACACCTCCATGTGGTTGCAGAATCTGACGGCTCAGCTGACCTTCCAGTTCTGGCTGGATGGCATGTTCGGAGCGGTCTCTTTGGGTTTAGGAATGGCGGCGGCTGGGATCTATCGATGGCTGGCTGCGGAATGTTCTACGTGGAACACGCTTGCTGCCAAGGCCGATCGACCAGACTCTGTCGGTCCGGCTGCGTATGCCGTTAACGTTTCTTCCGGCCTACCATATTCTCATGCCACGGATCACTCATGGATCCCGCTGAGTCTGCTGCTGCGATTCCTGATGGCAGCAGCCGCGCTAACCGTGATCGCGCTTCGGATCTGGACGCCGCTGATGCTGATTTGTATTTCGCTCGGTGGCTTTGGAGGAATGTTTTTGTGGCCCGTGCTGAATCGCCTCTGGCAGCGTTCGGTGGCCGGCGATACCTCGCCCACGAGCGACGGATCCCTGCCGCTGTGTGAAGCCGATCTGCAGTCGGCGGCGTCGATTGATCCGACGCTGGGGTTGTGTACGACTCTGACTTGGTTCGTGGGTCTGCTGCTGGTGACACCACTTTACCATCCGTATTCGCGACTGTTCTTTCCACTGCTGGCGGCGGTTTGGCTGGCGGCAGCGGGCGGTGTTGGCTGGTGGCTGGAATCCAATGTCAGTGTGGCTCGACGGATGGTTGCCACGGGCTCACGTCCGCCGAGTCAGACGTGGGGCCAGCGACTGGTTTCTATCATGCTGACAGCCGCTGTGCTGTCTTCGTTTGTGGGTTTCGATGAGGCTCAGAATTTCGGGATTCTGGATCCGTCTCAAGTCTTCAGGTCGTCGCTGTGGCAGAATCGTTCGTCGATCACTTTCGCGGCGGCAGAGCTGGCGGATGATTGCGTCCTGGCCGCTCGCGGCAAGTTGCAGGTTGGTGCGGCTCCTGTCGTGCCGATCGGGGAGACGATTACTCCGGAGGCTGTGTTGAAGGCGGTTTCAGTACCGGTCGAGCGTGCGTCGTTGTCGGAGGACGAGCGGCGTCGGGAACGCCTGGTGGTTTATGTTTACGGGGAGCCGGCGTTGTGCTTCCAACTCGCGGCCGCCGGGATTGTGGCGGTGCCTGTGAGTCATTTGAATCTCAGTGATCCGGATGGTAGTGAGCCCGATGTTCCGACGTTTCTGGTGATCGGTCCGAATGCCAAACGAACGCCTGGATTCTGGGAAGAGTGGATGCAGCGGGTGGATGCGTTTGAGTCTGTGACCAACGTTGATTATTACCCGAGTGAGGTGACGCTGCTGGATTTGTTTTCCGTCAAATGGCGGAACCTGCACGACGAGGTGACTCTGCAGACGTTCGAGCTGCATAGGGTGCGATGACTCCAGACGCCCCCGAGGTAGCAGCGCATGGGCGTTAAAAGCGGTTCCGTTGCCGTTGCGTTTCCCGAATTCCCGCAGAATTCGGTTCCCTGGAGTGAGACGGTGTGGTCTACTTGTCAGGGGTTTGACTTGACGCTGGCAATAGCGGCAGGGTAAACAATGCAATGTCAGGAGCTCGTCAAGGTTGAGAACCGGCCTCTGACAACCCCAAGCTTGGCTTGAAGGTTGACGAACGACCTTTGAGATTCCTTCCTTCCACACCTTCTTCCGACGTTCGCCGTTTATGGATTTCGGTTCCGATGTGAACCGTTCTTCCATCCCTCCTTTCGGCAAGCCACGAAGACCAACGGAGAAGCCGCGATGATCGCGAGGCTCCGATCTGCTGCCCGTGCAGCGTTCCACATGGAACGCAGGCTCATTGTCCGCCTGCTCCTCGCCTGGCTGATCCTGCCAGTGGCCTACTCAGCCGCCGACGAACCGCTTCGAGAAGTCATCAACCGGGAACTTACGCCGCCGGCGGGTGCCTGGCCGAAAGCCACTGACGAAGAATTCCTGCGACGTGTCTCATTGGACCTGAACGGCCAGCCGCCAACATCCGACGAAGCTCGCAGCTTTCTCGCGGACCCCGATCCAGCAAAACGCGAAAAGCTCGTCGACCGGCTGATCGAATCGCCGCTGTACGCGCGACACATCGCCACAACGCTCGATGTCATGCTGATGGAACGACGGCCAAACACTCACGTGACTCAGGACGAATGGCAAGCCTGGCTTTTGAAGTCGGTCCGCGACAACAAACCGTGGAACGTGCTGGCTCGTGAAATCATGACTTCCGACGGCGACACTTCCGAGAACCGCGCGGCCGCTCGTTTTTATCTGGACCGCAATGCCGAACCGAACGTCATCACACGCGATCTTGGGCGAGTCTTCTTCGGACGCGATATGCAGTGCAACCAGTGCCACGACTCACCGATTGTCGCCGACTTCCTGCAGCGCGACTATCACGGACTGCTGGCCATCGCCTCGACCAACTACGCGGTTACCAAAAAGGTCGCCGAGAAGGACGTGACGGTGCTTGGCGAACGATCGCCGACTGACCTGTCGTTCGAATCCGTCTTCGACAAGGGCAACATGCACCGCACGGCGGCTCGCCTGCCCGGCAACCCGTCGCTGACCGAACCCTTTTATTACCCGGGCGAAGACTACACAGTGGCTCCGGCCGATGGTGTCCGCGCACAGCCAAAGTTCAGTCGCCGGAATGCGCTGGCCGAACTGGCAACGAATGGTACCAACCGCGTGTTCAATGAAAACATCGTCAATCGTCTCTGGGCCATGATGCTCGGCCGCGGCCTGGTGCATCCGCTGGATATGATGCACCCTGACAATCCTGCGGCAAGTCCGGAATTGCTGCGGCAACTAAGTGAGCGATTCGTCGCTATGAATTTTGATATGAAGACGTTTCTACGCGAGGTTTCGCTGAGTGACGTCTATCAGCGACCTTTCGATCTCACCGCGGAAGCGACCGATAGCTTGGTCGCCGCGAAGTCCGAACAACAGCAGCTTGCGGCCGAGAAAGAAACGCTCGAAGTTCTGGCTCGCGATGCGAGCGCACAAACCAGCGACGCGGATACAGCGTTCTCAACGGCTGAAACAACGATGCTTCCGGTCGCCGCCGAAGTGGATGCTGCACGAGTTCAGTTTGTGGACGCAACGAAGAAGCTCGACGAAGCTCAGAAGGCGCTGGCCGACGCCACTGGCGCGTTCAACATAAAGAAGACGTTTGCCGACACGCTGCAACTGGCCGTGACACCTCTGCTGTCCGCTTCCACCGCGTTGCCTGGCAACGGGGAACTGGCAGCGACGACCAAACAGTTGTCCGACCGCGCCGCACAGGTCGCCGCCGAGCTTCCGCTGCTGCATCAGGCAGTGACAGACAAAACCGCGGCCGTGTTGCCAGCAACCGACGCACTAACTGCGACCAAAGGAACGTTCGATGGCGCGATGCAGAAGCTGCAGCCGCTGGTTGAATCAGTTCGAGCGGAAGAGGCGAAAGCGGTGGCCGCGCGAGCTGCCATGCAGGATGCTCAGTTGCGAGCGTCTTCGGCGAAAAGTCGACTTGCGACCCTCGACCGAATCGTCGGGGCCGGCGATCAGAAGACCGTCTTAACGTCGACGGCTCAAATCGTGGCTACGAATGAAGTGGCGCTCAACGCTGCCAACCAGCAGGTCAACGAATACATGCCGGTCGTGGCAACTCGAACCACGGCGATGCAGACGGCCGAACAGACCATGACCGCCGCGACTCTGGTGGTGAAAACGACTCAGGAAAAAGTGAGCCAATACCGAGCAGCGTCATCGACGCTGGCTGAAGCGACGGCAGCGTTGAAGCGAGCTCAGGAAGCACTGACTGCGGATGACGCGGCGGCGGGCAATCTCGAGAGCAATCTGACGATGCTGCTTACCAGAACGACTGCGATGGAATCTTCGCTGAAGGCATCCGAAGAGTCGTTGGTTGTGGCCAGTCAGATGTCATCCGCTGCGGCTGAAGCGATGAAAGCCGCTCAGGCTGCGATGGTTGAGGCCAATGCCGAACTTGATCGCCGGCAACAGGTTGCGGCGCAGTCCGGGGCGGTGATGACGGAAGCAAAGCAGTCGATGGCGACCGCTTCGGCGACGTTTGAGAAAGCCATGGAGACGGTTCCAGCAGACCTGTCGGCCGGCTTCGCGTTGTCCCAGTTGAAACCACTGTCGCCCGATCAGATGTGCTGGACAATTTACCGAGTCACTGGCGTATACGATCGGTACGTTGCGGCGGAGATCGCCGAGCTGGACAAGACGGCCCCGCTGACGGACGAACAGAAGAACGATCCTGCCGTGATGAGGGCTCGGGCGATCGAAGTGGAACAGAAGGCCTATGATAAGCTGAAGGGCAACATTGGCAGTTTCGTGCAGATCTACGGAGGTGGCCCCGGCCAGCCTCAGAACGATTTCTACGCCAGTCCCGACCAGGCCCTGTTTACAGCAAATGGCGGTGCGATTAACAGCTGGGTGGCTCCAGCCGGTGGCAATGTGACCGAACGAATTATGACGGCTGCCGATCCAAAGCTCGCGGCGGAAGAATTGTATTTGTCCATGCTGACACGCATGCCCACAGAAGAAGAAGTGTCCGAAGCCACCGCGTTTCTGGCCGCTCGTCCCGACAAACCCCGCGCCGCTCAGGAACTCGTCTGGGGCCTGATCAGCAGCGCCGAATTCCGCTTCAATAAATAACACGCCGCCCCTGACACAAGATTGGGGGCAAAAAAACAACCGCCCCCGAGCTCGCCTCGGGGGCGGAGGGATTTTTCTCTTCCCGCCCCTGACCTTGCGTCAGGGGTTTCTATAGACTTTGGACCAGGCGTGGTATGCGGTAGTGCAAAGTCGGTATGAACCCCCGAGACGAGCTCGGGGGCGTCAAAGTCTTTTAAAAAGGTCGCTCTCATGACACTTCATTATCCCTGCAACACGGCGGCTCATGGTTTTGCGCGTCGGCAATTTCTGGGCACGCTCGCGGCTGGGGCGGGAGCGATGGTGGGTGGTCTCGGCGCGTTCACTTCGCCGGCCATGGCCGCTCATCTGAAGTCCGACCAGAAACGGATCGTTGTCTTCAACATGCATGGCGGACTCAGTCAGCTGGAAAGTTGGGACCCGAAGCCCGGTGCCGAAACGGGCGGTCCGTTCCTCGCCATTCCCACATCAGTACCCGGCATTCATATCAGCGAACTGCTGCCACTGACGGCTATGCAGATGCATCATCTGTGTCTTGTTCGGGGCGTCAACACGGCGGAAGATGATCACGGCAAAGGTGCTTATCTCATGATGACTGGTCGACGCCAGTCGCCGGCCGGTGAGTTCCCTCAGATCGGTGCGGTCGCTTCAAAGACATTGAATCCGGCCGATAGCGCACTGCCCGGTCATATTCTGATCACACCCGGCGGCGGTGGTGGTCGCGGGAATGATTCGGCCTGGCTGGGTCCGAAGTATTCCAGCGTGCAGCTCGGCAACGGCAATCCTCCGCCGAACACCGTGCGACCGGATGGCATTCCGGAAGATTCGGACAAGGCCCGCAACGACTTTCGGCGTCAGGTCAGCGAGCGTTTTCTCAACCGCCGCCGCACCGCCGTCACGGAAGCGTTTACCTATTCATTTGAGCAGGCTGAGAAGCTCATGAATCAGCGTGACATTTTTGACGTTAGCAAAGAGCCGGCGAGTGAAATTGAACGGTACGGAAAGCATGACCTTGGACGTCATTGCCTGCTGGCTCGCCGACTTCTGGAGAGTGGCGTGTCGTTTGTGCAGCTGTCGCATTCGAACTACGACACTCACAATGAGAACTTCAATTTCCATATCGAACAGCTGGCTGAGTTCGACTTTGCGTTCTCGACATTTGTGGCTGATCTGGCGCAGCGCGGGATGCTGGAAAGCACTCTGATTGTGGTGCTCAGCGAATTCGGACGCACGCCGAATGTGAACCTCTACTACGGCCGCGATCACTGGTCTCGCGCGTGGTCTGTGTGTCTCGCGGGCAGCCGCATTCCGAAAGGCCATGTGTTCGGCGCGACCAACGACAAGGGGACCGAAGTGATCGACAAGCAGGTCGACCATGGGAACCTGTTCCATACCTATCTGCAGGCTGTAGGTGTTGACTCGACAGGCAACTTCAACATCGACGGCCGCGAGATGCCGATCGCCGATCCTGCGTCACGACCGATCGACGGATTGCTGGTCTGACGCCAGCCCGCGCACTCGCCCCGCCCCTGACCTTGGGTCAGGGATTTATTTCCAAAGGGCGACGACGACAGACGCGGTCAGCAGTGCCGCGCCAGACAGGCGCATCAGCATGACGCGCACCGAATGATGGGCCTCACGGCCACCGAAGGCACGAGCGAGAATCCATGCGATGATGACCGCCCAGAGTCCTCGCAGGGCATAGACGATATTGATCCGCGTGGCATCGCCATAGGCCGACATCGAATAGGACATGCTCATCGCCTGAACCGCCATCAGCAAAGTTCCGATGATCATTGGCCGCAGCGTGCCCAGTTGTCTCAGCCGTTGAGGCCGATCGACCCACGGAAGAAATCCGCACGAGAGAACGGCGGTCGCAACGAACATTATAGGGAGGAATCGCGCAACACCCCAGTGCTTCGCCCACAACTGCAGGCCGACGTCAAAGAGCGACAGTGAGGTCGCCGACACAACTGCCAGAAAGATCGTCAGCATCGCCTTACGAGTATTGGCGGCCGAAGAATGACCCGTGGAACTGGGAAGCGAGCCTGTTCCCGACTGCACAAAGCCCACGCCCAGCGTCGCAAGGAATGCGCCCACCCAAACTCGCCCCGGAATCGATTCGTGTCCCAGCCCGGCAATCATTGCAGCCACGATGATCACCTTCACACCAAAGATCGGCGTGGCGACGGAGATGTCGCCGTGTTGATACGCGAGGTAAGTGAAGACAAGTCCCGTAACAAAGGCCAAAGCCACCAGAGCCGCCTGCCACCATGCATGTACGGGCAGCAGTTCGCCGTGATAAATACCAAACGCGGCCCAGGATATTCCAAGCCAGAGGTTCGACAGAAATGTGCTGGTCCAGGGACTCGACCCGCGGCTGATCGCGTTCTTCGCGAACATCACCGCGATGACGAAGACGATGCTGGAGAACAGCGGGAACAGCAGATGAAATGGCAGATGAAATGGCACGAATTGGCTCAGCAAAAGTATGCGGGCGCAGGTTCGGATAAAACGAGCAGCGAGCCGGAATGATAATCGATCGCCCTTCCTTCGGCAGCGAGTGTCTGACGGTTTCCCGGTAACAGGTCTTCCCCCGGTCATCCGAAAGCTTTGGCGGCTTCCGCTACGACACTCGGCGAGAGGACAAAAGAAATGCGAAAACGGTCAGGCGGCAATCCATTCTGCTTCGCGAAATGATGTCTGAGCGGTACCCTACGCGGTCCGTCATCGCAGCCTCGATCGCTATCGAGATATCGCAGGCCGCTGCGAATAGTCGTTTCCCGAAACTCCTTCAGCCCCACAATACCCAGTCACCATGACCAAGTCACTCCCCGCCTGGACACCCGGCGGCGGTCTTCATTATCAGATTCTTACCACCAGCGGCCGCGCGCGACGAGGCCAGTTTGTCACCGCTCACGGCCAGGTTCAGACGCCGTCGTTCATGCCAGTCGGCACTCAGGCAACGGTCAAGTGCGTTCTTCCCGATCAGGTCGCCGCCACAGGTGCACAGGTTGTGCTCGCCAACACCTATCATCTGGGAATTCTGGACCGAACGCAGATCGTGGAACGGCTCGGCGGCCTGCATTCGATGATGCGCTGGAACCAGACGATCCTCACTGATTCCGGCGGCTTTCAGGTCTTCAGTTTACCCGATCGCAAGATCACTGAAGAAGGCGTCAGCTTCCAGTTCCGCTCGGGAAAAAAAGAGGGTGGCGATGGGACTCCCGTCACGCTTTCGCCAGAAAGCGCGATGGACATTCAGCGCCGACTGGGGGCTGACATCGTCATGGCGTTTGACGAATGCGTCGATCACCGCATGCCGCCGAAATACATGTCGGATTCGCTGGACCGGACGTATCGCTGGCTGAAACGCTGTGCGGCCGCGCCTATCCAGGACTATCAACATTTGTTCGGGATCATTCAGGGCGGAATGGAACTGGACCTGCGATCCAAAGCCGTTCGTCAGGTGACATCCCTGAACCTGCCGGGCTATGCGATTGGCGGAGTTTCCGTCGGCGAAGGTCATGAAGCGATGGTTCGAATTGTCCGCCATACGGCGCCGTTGATGCCGGCCGATCAGGTCCGATATCTGATGGGCGTCGGACTGCCCGAGGACATTGTCGCGGCGGTCGAATGCGGGATGGATATTTTTGACTGCATCATCCCGACTCGCTACGCCCGCGAAGGCACGGTCTTCACCTGGGACGGCAAGATGCGATTGCAGGACAAGACGTTTCGAAAGGATCGTTATCCGATCGACACGGCTTGTGAATGTCCGACGTGCTCGGGTGGTTTCAGCCGTGCTTATTTGAGGCACCTGCTGTTCGCTGATGAGCCTTTGTACGGCACACTGGCGACGTTGCACAACCTCCATTTTTATCAGGACCTGATGCGCGGCATTCGGTCTGCGATTGAAGAAAACCGCTTCGCCCAGTGGGCCGACGCATTTCGCGCGCGGCATTTAAAGAATCGGGCGTAGGCCGGCCTGGTTGGCAGGCTTTTGATTTTACCGCAACCCGAGGCGACCGGCGACGCCAGAGGCGAGGCAATTCACGGGGATTCCTCCTCTTCGAGTCGGGTCAAACGAAAACGTGCACTGTGAACCCTGAATCAACATTTCACCATTGCGGGTGGGGCGGGGTTCGGCGTGCGGTTCAGTGAAGTTGTGCCGGTCGTTCCGCTGTGGACTGGTCTGGGAGACGGCAATTCGGCACGGAGATGATTGAGTTGCGTGGGTTTCCTTCGTAGATTCTGTCCCATTGCCGGTCAGATGCGCGGAAATTGCGTTTGCTCGCCCGTTGCAGGAATTGCGCAAACAGTCCATCGCTCACGTGCGTATGGTTCCAGCATGCGGGGAGTTCTGCACCGACGTGCGAGATCCAGCGGTCGGCTCAACATCTTGTTTACTTTATCATTCTTGTCCAAAAAATTCAGTCAGCGAAACGGTTCGACATGTCAAACGCTGTAATTGAGATCCGGAATCTGTCCAAAATTTATCGAGACTTCTGGGGCCGAAAGAAAGTTCAGGCTGTCAAGAGTTTAAGTCTCGACGTCCAGAAGGGTGAGGTCTTTGGTCTGCTCGGCCCGAACGGGTCGGGGAAAACGACCACCATGAAAATGCTGCTGGGCCTGCTGTTCCCAACCTCGGGCGAAATGACAATTCTCGGCAAATCGGCCTCTGATGTGTCGAAGAACGAAAAGATCGGCTATCTGCCGGAAGAGTCGTACCTGTACCGCTTTTTGAATGCGGACGAAACACTCGACTTTTACGGTCGCCTGTTCAACATGTCGGCCGCGGACCGAATTCGTCGATCTGACGAGCTGATTGAAATGGTCGGCCTGGGCAAAGCTCGCCGACGTCAGTTGAAAGAGTACTCCAAGGGGATGACTCGCCGAATCGGCTTGGCTCAGGCTTTGATTAACGACCCGGAACTTGTCCTGCTCGACGAACCGACCAGCGGACTCGACCCACTGGGCACGCGAGAAATGAAGGACCTGATTCTGCGTCTGAAGTCTCAGGGGAAAACCGTCGTCATGTGCAGCCATCAGCTGGCCGACGTACAGGACGTCTGCGACCGAATCGCAGTTCTGTTTCAGGGCGAGCTGAAGGTTCTCGGACGGGTCGACGAGCTGCTGGAAATGCGAAATGAGACTCAGTTGCGAACATCAACGCTGAGCAAGGAAGCGGAAGCGGACATTCGAAAGGTGTTGGAGAAGCATAACATTAAGGACGCTCAGTTCAGCAGTCCGCGAGCGGATCTGGAAGAGCTGTTCCTGCGGACCGTGCGCGAAAGCGGCGAGCGTCCGGGCCGTCGGTTTTCGGCCGAAGAGATTGCCGCCTCAGGCAAGGGCGGGCAGGCCTGAAAAAGGCCGGCCAGACTGCCGGCCAGACTGCCGGCTGATTGCTCGCGTGTGACGCCGCCATGACTCTGGCCGGACGTCCTTTTGGTGCTGATTTCTCCAATGATATCTCTGCAAACGCAGCCTCGCTTCTCGGAACTGTAAACTATGGACTTTGACATCAGACCATATGACCTCGCAGGAGG
>Ga0209390_10002857_pt1:0-27500 | contig 29237 bp, 22 predicted proteins | sample BON01_FD_187212 | JGI IMG/M metagenome (GOLD analysis project Ga0209390, IMG submission 187212) | Freshwater microbial communities from Lake Bonney liftoff mats and glacier meltwater in Antarctica - BON-01 (SPAdes) (version 2) | ecosystem: Environmental > Aquatic > Freshwater > Ice >...
CGGTCAGGCTCCTCAAACTCGTCAATTCACCCTATTATGGCATGTCCGGAAGAATCAACACGATTAAGCTAGCCATTATGCTGCTGGGCCTTGGCACCGTGAAAAACATCGCCATTGCAGCCAGTCTTGTAAAGCAGCTTCGAGGAGGACAGTTAGGTCCTGATTTTGATGTCAGCGCATTGTGGATCCATTCTATCACCGTAGCCACAGGGAGCTCATGGGGACACAGCATCGTATGAGTGTTGCGAGAGAGAAACCAGCGGTGGAGAAAGACGCGGGAGGCACGATATTGTGGTGCGACGAGTATTTTCGTGCCGTCACGGTTCCGTCAAGCGTGATTCGGCAAGGCTCGCGAACTGCGTCGCGCCATGAGACACGATTGGTCGGAAATAGTTTTTGGAGCCGTTTCGAAAGAGTAACCCATCTTAATGCAGTTGCAGGTCTCGATTCAGAATTGGCAGTCGTGCCAGAAATGCATCCATTTGAATTCAACGCCCTCTGCCCGGGTCCGTCTCAGTTGCACATTTCATTCGGAGTCTTGGACCAACGGCACTCGGAAAATTACAAACAGCCCAATCGAGACCAAGGCGATGACGATGCTTATCAGCGTTGCCGAGAAGTTTCCGAAGTACAAAGTCGCACTTGAACACAATAGTACAAGAACAATAGCACGCGATTTGTCTTTCTGCCGAATCCCACCGCGATCTTCCCAGTCTGTCAACAGACGGCTGAAAAGACGCGAGTTGCGAAAACGACGATGGAGTGTCGGAGAGGAGAGACAGAGGAGATAGCTGGCAAGCAGAACAAACGGCGTTGTCGGCAGCAATGGCAGAAATATGCCCAGCACCGCCAGCACAATGCAAAGCCCGGCAACGATAAGCCCGCACATTTTACGCATCCCCGACCATGTCGATCCGCTAACTGCTTTTGAGACAGGAACGAAGTTGGATTGGCGAATGGATCCGCAGGTGCTGTTCATTCTGAAGTCTCCAGCGTGTGGTAGTCTCGATTGAATCAAGGTGACACAGTGTTGCCACGTGGCCGCTCGTGGTCACCCGCGTGATCGAATAGATATGGTTCTGTCCGCACCCACATGCGACCAGAAATCGAATTTTGAAGTTATTATTGCTGCGAATGTCCTCCGAGGCGTCACAGTCGATACGACCAACACCCTTTGTTGAGGATAGGCAACATGGGTAGGAAATTGGGGCAAGAAAGCAACAAGTGTCTTCGATCACCCAGCCGCAACTGCACATCGATTTACAGTTGATGGTTAATTCACCTGCCCCTCAAGGTGCAAAGCTAAAGGAAGATCCCCGTGGAAATGGCTGATGATATCGTCAAAGAATTCCTGGTGGAGAGCTATGAGAATCTCGATCAACTCGACCGTGACTTGATGGCACTTGAGGAGACACCAGACGATCGAGAGCGGTTGTCCAGCGTGTTTCGCACAATTCATACGATCAAGGGGACATCTGGATTTCTGGCATACCCAACGCTGGAGCACGTGGCTCATGTCGGTGAAAACCTGCTGGTCAAGCTGCGTGATGGCGTGTTGCGGCTGAATGCGGTGATGACGTCAGGCTTGCTGGAAATGGTTGATGCTGTTCGCAGCATCCTGGGCCGAATTGACAGCACGGGAGCGGAAGGTGAGGAGAACTACGAAGAGTTGGTCGCTAAACTGGAACGTCTGAAGAGTGGCGAGACATCTGAATCACAAGCTGCGGCATCAGCAACTGCGGCACCTTCATCGCCGATCGTGAAGCAGCTGGCAACTCCCGCAGCATCCGTGCCTGTTGATTTTGGAAAACCTGTTGATCAGGTAGAGATCGAAGTTGAGCAGGTTATCAGGGAACTCAGCGGAGAAGTTACTGCAGCCGTTTCTGTTTCGAACGCATCTGCACAGAAAAGACGAGGCCGACCTCCGGGCAGTAAATCCAAATCGCGACACAGCGACGCACCTAAACAGAATACACCCGACCCTTCGGCATTTGCCGACATAACCGTCTTGAACGCCGAAGCCGCAACTTCATCAGCATCCGCTCCGCCACCTGTTAAAACGCCGACACAGGGACTCACACCTGTTCTCCCAGAGGCTGCTGCTGCAGAAACCCATGACAATAACAATGCAGATCCTGTTACTCACAGCGAATCGCCAGGCATCAATCCAATCAAACAGCAAAAGAAACCGGCAGCCGACGGGTCACAGAACGCTGATGGCGGCGATCGAAACAACTCTGCAGCGGATTCAACCGTTCGTATTGATGTCAATGTACTGGACCGTTTGATGAATCTGGTTGGTGAGCTCGTACTGGCTCGCAACCAGATCATGCAGTTCAGTCAGTCCGTCGAAGATGCGGGTCTCGTTGCCGCGTCGCAGCGTCTGAATTTGATCACCACCGAGCTGCAGGAAGGTGTAATGAAGACACGTATGCAGCCAATTCGCAATGCCTGGAGCAAGCTGCCGCGCGTTGTGCGGGATTTGTCGATCAGTTGCGGCAAACAAGTTCAGGTCGAAATGGAAGGTGCCGAGACCGAGCTTGATAAAACAATTCTTGAAGCCATTCGAGATCCGTTGACTCACATTGTCCGTAACTCAGTCGATCATGGAATTGAGCCCGCTGATGTGCGAATCAAAGCCGGCAAACCAGTACAAGGAACCTTGTGGTTGCGAGCTTACCATGAAGGTGGTCAGGTCAATATCGAAATCGCCGACGACGGAGCCGGCATCGGTGTCGATCGCGTTCGGGCAAAGGCGGTTGAAAAAGGCATGATAACGTCGGAACAGGCGGCGGCGATGTCAGATCGCGAAGCGATTCAGATGATTCTTCTGCCAGGATTTTCGACTGCCGCGAAGGTAACCAACGTCTCAGGTCGCGGTGTCGGAATGGACGTCGTAAAGACGAACGTTGAGAAGATCGGCGGAACACTTGAAATTCACAGCGTCGTCGGCAAAGGCACGATGCTGCGAATCAAGATCCCGCTCACGCTCGCCATCATTCCGGCCCTGATCGTAACAACGGGCGGTGATCGGTATGCGATTCCTCAGGTCAGCCTGCTTGAACTTGTGCGTCTTGAAGGGGAACAGGTCAGAAAGGGTATCGAATACGTTCACGGTGCGCCCGTGTATCGTCTGCGAGGCAAATTGCTTCCCCTGGTGTATCTGGGACAGGCTCTGAATACCGGAGGCCACGCCTTCGATGGCAACGATGCTGTGAACATCGTCGTGTTGCGAGCGAACGATCGTCAGTACGGCCTCGTGGTTGACAAAGTCAATGATACGGCGGAGATCGTGGTGAAACCGCTCAGTCGCCAGCTGAAAGGCCTGAATGAATTCGCGGGAACAACAATCATGGGTGACGGAACGGTCGCGCTGATTCTGGATGTCATGGGTTTGGCCGTTGCTGCAGGGCTCACAGCAGATATCAAGGATCAACAGCACGCCCACGCGAACACAAGCGGCTCGAATGCAGACGCACAGGCTCAGTCGTTCCTTGTTGTTGATCTCGGTGATACCCGCCGCTTCGCTCTGCCAACGTCGATGGTGGCAAGACTGGAAAAAGTGCCGACGTCGTCTCTGGAACTCACCAACGGCCGCGAGGTCATCCAGTATCGCGGCGAACTGCTGCCGATCGTGCGGCTGACAAACATCTTCGGATCATTGTCGCATTCGATAAAGGAATCCGACGAATTGCAGATCATCGTGTACTCCGAGGATCAACGAAGTTGTGGCTTCGCGGTGAATCGCATTGTGGACATCGTCCAGACCGAACTGCGGCTCCATACGACGGCTGGCGAACATGAAAACCTGCTCGGCACTGCGGTGATTCAGCAACGAGTGACGGATGTGTTAAATCTGAAGAACCTGGCGTTGCAGGGAGCGTGACGGCGGAGCCGAAGATTTTTGATTTTTGATTTTTGATTTTTGAATCGCAAATCGCAAATTACTTGATTGAGAGTCAGGACAACAAAGCCATGAGCAACAGCAAACACCAATTCTGTACGTTCTATGTTGATGACCTTTTTCTGGGTATCAACGTACAGCAGGTGCAGGAAGTTATTCGGTACCAGGAGATGACGCGCGTCCCACTGGCACCAAAGGCGATTCGTGGACTCATCAATTTGCGAGGTCAGATTGTCACGGCCATCGATATGCGATGTTGGCTGGGAATGCCGACTCGTGCAGCGGATGCATTGCCAATGAACGTCATCGTTCGCGATGGAAGCAATGCAGTCAGCCTGCTCGTCGATCGTATCGGTGACGTGATCGAAGTTGATGACGAACTCTTTGAAGCACCACCGAATACAGTCAAAGCCAATGTGCGAGGATTAATTCAGGGAGCCTACAAACTTTCTGACCGGCTTCTCCTTTTGCTCGACACGAATCGAGCGCTTGCGGAGTGCGATTCATTCGCATCGCCAAATGGAAAAATAGCAAGTTAAATCACGTTTAGTTTGTCGTAGGGCTGGTTCACACCGGCCAATCTGCTGCTCCGGAGGCTCCGGTTTCCGCATTGGAGATGTAGCAGAAAACACAGGAGGCTGGAACCTCCGAACAGCGTGTTCCGAGACTGTAAACTCGGAACCAGAGACCCAACCTTTACCCAACAACCCGGTATCACTTTTTCTCCACAGGACACTGCCGAAATGACCACATCGCCCTCCGGTTCCCTACTCCAACGCTTTCAGCCACGGAGTCTCAAAGCGAAACTCTTAACATCTTTCCTTGTCCTTGGCATGTTGCCGATGGCCATTGTGGGTGTGCAGGCTTATCGCATTTCCTACAATGCGTTGAATCAGCAATCCGGCGACCGGATGAAGGCGATGGCCGTTGATCTGGCGAACAAGATCGACCGCAATCTGTTCGAACGCTACGGCGACGTGCAGGCCTTTGCGTTTAATCCAATGGCTCAGGAATCACCTGAGAAGATGGCTGCCGCCGCTGATTTTTATACACAAGCGTACGGCTGCTACGACCTGATGATCATCACCGACGCTGACGGCAAAATCGTGGCCTGCAACACTGTTGATTATCAGGGTAAGACGATTGATTCAAAACAACTCATTGGAAAAACTGTCAAGGGTGAAGACTGGTACGAACAGTGCGTCGGTGGGCGAGTTCAGGCCGGACAGTCCTTCGTTGGCGACGCCAAAGTTGATGCCGATTCGGCCCATGCCTGCCACAACAACGGCGTGACTGTCAACTTCTCCGCTCCGATTCGGAACGCGGAAGGCAAAGTTGTCGGTGTCTGGTCAAATCGCGCTTCTGTTGAGCGAACCGTTTCCGAAATCACAGTCGACTTGAAAGAAACGATGAAGGCCGTCGGACTCACTTGTAGTGCTCAGGTTCTGACAAAGGCAGGATTGGTTCTGGACGACAGCGATCCAAAGGCTGTGTTAACAGCGAACCGGATCGAGGAAGGACTTCAATCGGCACGCCTCGCATCGGAAGGCAAGACGGGATTCCTCGAAGAAACGGACGTTCGCACCAACGTCAGCCAGATCAATGGGTACACCGTCCAGAAGGGTTACGGAACCTTTGCAGGTTCAGGCTGGATTGTCCTGACGGGCGCGGATTCGAATCAGGCTCTCGGAGGAGCGATCGCAAGTCGCAACGCTACAGCGATGACAGGCGGATTTGCGATACTCGTCATTTCATTCGTGGGAGCGTGGCTTACACGAGAAATCGTAACGCCAATCAAAGCCGCTGCCGCAGGCATCAACTCACTGGCCAATGGCGATCTGACAGCCCGGCTGTGCGCGAACGGCAGCGACGAAATTGCACAGATGGGGCGATCCCTGAACTCAGCTCTTGAAGGCATCAGCAAGGCCGTGGACGCAGAGAGAGTGAACTGGATTCAGCTGGGCGAACAGCGAGTTAATATGTGCGAGGCCGAAGCAAAGCTCGCTGCGATCGGCAAGGCACAGGCTGTTATCGAATTCGAAATGAACGGAACGATTCTGAATGCGAACGACAATTTTCTCAAGACGGTGGGATACTCGCTGAATGAAATCAAAGGACAGCACCACAGCCTGTTTGTGGAAGACAGCGAAAAGAACTCCGCCGAGTACCGTCAGTTCTGGGCGAACTTGAACCGTGGCGAAAGCCAGCCGGGCGAATGTCGCCGAGTCGGAAAAGGTGGCAAGCAGATCGTGCTCTCCGCTATTTACAGCCCAATCGCTGACAAGACCGGAAAGCTCGTCAAAGTTGTGAAATTTGCAACTGACGTGACAGCCGTCGTCATTGCTCGTGCCGAAGCGACTCGTTTGCAACAGGAAAATATGGAACGTGATCAGCAGAAGGCCGAGGAGATGGCAAATATTCTCGAACAAGTGAATACAAACGCCGGGACTCTTGCGTCTTCGGCAGAAGAGTTGACCGCTGTAAGCACTCAGATGGCATCCAATGCCGAAGAGACATCCAGCCAGGCAAGCGTGGTTTCAGCTGCGTCTGAGCAAGTCAGCAAGTCAGCAAGTCAGCAAGTCAGCAAGAACGTACAGACTGTCGCCACAGGTGTGGAAGAACTGACCGCAGCAATTCGGGAAATTGCAAAGAACGCCAGCGACGCCGCTCGCGTATCACAGGAAGCAGTGTCAACAGCAGCGATAGCAAACGCAACCATTGGAAAACTTGGTGATAGCAGCCTTGAAATTGGCAAGGTGATCAAAGTGATTACCTCGATCGCGGAGCAGACCAATCTTCTGGCGTTGAACGCAACCATTGAAGCCGCTCGTGCCGGTGAAGCTGGCAAGGGATTTGCAGTCGTCGCAAACGAAGTGAAAGAGTTGGCGAAAGAAACCGCCAAGGCCACTGAAGACATCAGTCGTAAGATTGAAGCGATTCAGGGAGACACACAGGGAGCAGTCAATTCTATCCGCCAGATTGGTGAAGTGATCGCTCAGATCAACGACATTTCCAACACGATCGCCAGCGCTGTTGAAGAACAGACGGCAACCGCCAATGAAATGAGCCGAAACGTTGCGGAAGCAGCCAAGGGCACTTCAGAGATCGCTCAGAACATCACGTCGGTGGCTATGGCTTCCCAGAACACCTCACAGGGAGCCGCAAACTGCCAGCAGGCTGCTGCCGAAATGTCTCGCATGGCAACTGAACTGCAGCAACTGGGGGCAAGTCAGGGTCATGGCAATGGCCAGGAAGCTGCCGCACTGCGAATGCTGGAAGAGATCGGCAACGACGCTCGACGAACAGCCAACAGCGGCTCTTCAGGCAAGTCGCAAGGCAAGAAACCTGTCCGCAGCCGAGCGTAGAGTAAGTTGAACCTGTGGGGCGGCGTGTTCCAAATAGGGACCGCCGCCCTGCTCCTTCAAGCCCACAGGCGAGCGGCAGGACGTCAGCCCTCCGAGCGTCAAAGGCAAGTCTGAAAAACAACTCGGTGGGCTCACGCCCTGCCGTTCGCCAATAATTTCACGAAACACCCAATCTCATGCGAAGAATTCGCGTACTCATCGTCGATGACTCTGTCGTAATCCGGCGACTTCTGACTGACATCCTGGCACAGGATCCGGAAATCGAAGTTGTCGGCACCGCGCCGAATGGTCGCATTGCATTGGCAAAACTACCGCAGATCAATCCAGATCTGGTAACACTCGATATCGAGATGCCTGAACTGGACGGTTTACAAACGCTGCCATTACTGCGGAAAGACTATCCGAAACTGCCGGTCATCATGTTCAGCACATTGACTGAACGAGGAGCGGCTGCGACATTCGATGCGTTAGCTCGCGGAGCAACCGACTACGTCGCAAAACCCGCCAACGTCGGCAGTGTTGCCGCCGCCATGGAATCAGTCCGAGTCCAGCTGATTCCAAAAATCAAATCGCTCTGTCCATTCAACAAGACTGCAACGAACGTCTCAAGGCCAGTTGTCGCATCAGCACCAAAGATAACGCTAACGAAACTCGTCAACAAGAATCAACGATGTGATGCGGTCGTCATAGGATCATCAACTGGTGGTCCACAGGCACTGACAGCAGTTCTCGGAAGATTGCCTGCAAACTTTCCCGTGCCAATTGTCATCGTTCAGCATATGCCGCCAGTCTTCACGCGACATCTCGCCAACCGACTCAATCAGGAATGCGATTTGACAGTTCGCGAAGCCATTGCTGGCGAAACATTGCAATGCGGGGAAGTCCTCATAGCTCCCGGTGATTTTCATCTGGAAATTCAGCGACAAGGAGTTGCAATCAGAACCATGCTCCAACAAGGGCCACCCGAAAACTCATGTCGACCCGCAGTTGATGTGTTGTTCCGATCGGCGGCAAAAGTGTACGGAGCCAGCCTTCAGGCAGTCGTGCTGACAGGCATGGGACAGGATGGCAAACGCGGTGCAGAATGCATCGTCCAGGCTGGCGGCACTGTGATCGCGCAGGACGAAGCGTCTTCAGTTGTCTGGGGCATGCCACGCGCTGTCACGGAAGCCGGACTCGCAAACAAAACCATGTCACTTCAATCAATTCCTGATGAACTGCTGCGTCGTGTCGCCGTTGCTCGTCATACCGCACTCACATGTGAAAGAATCGCATGACCACCGCAACATTAACTCCCGACGCAATCTCCTGGGTCTGCACAAGGGTGCGGGATCGCTCAGCGATAGAACTGGATTCCAGTAAAACCTATCTGATTGAAGCGCGCCTCGGACCGGTTGCCAGGCAAAATGGCTTTGCAGACATTGACGAACTCATTCAGGCTGTCAAATCCAATCGCAAAGTCGGACTGGAATCGCAGCTGGTCGAAGCGATGACGACAAACGAAACAAGTTTCTTTCGCGACCTTCACCCATTTGAAGCGCTGCGAAAGACTTTGCTGCCTGAGATAAAAACACGGCAGGCCGCCACTAAGTCGCTGAACATCTGGTCGGCCGCCTGTTCCAGCGGACAAGAGATCTACTCCATCGCAATGCATCTTCGCGAACATTTCGCTGACCTTGCGTCGTGGAAAGTACAGCTTGTGGGGACTGATCTGTCTGATGACATTCTCGCCCGCGCAAAAGCCGCGAAGTTTTCGCAGATCGAAGTTAACCGCGGGTTGCCGACTCCACTGCTGGTCAAGAACTTTCAGCGCCAGGGAATGCAATGGGAACTCAAACCCGAAGTGCGCAACATGGCGAAGTTTACAAAACTGAACCTGATCGAACGCTGGCCACCGCTGCCACAGTTTGACATCGTCTTTCTGCGAAACGTGCTGATTTATTTCGCCCCCGACACGAAACGCGCGATCCTTGAAAAAGTTCGCAAAGTCATGGCACCCAAAGCGGTCCTCTTTCTAGGGGCTGCAGAAACCACCATGGGATTGGACGCGACGTTTGAGCGTGTGCAGGCCGACAACAGTGTCTTTTACCGCCTGAAATAGTGGCGACCCAAATTTCAGACTCCAACTGCCAAACCAGAACTCACATAGGAACTCACATGCTTGCTCTCATCATCGACGACTCCCGTGCTATGCGACGTGTTCTCCGCCGAATTGTTGAACCACTCGGATTCAGCGTCATTGAAGCAGAACACGGTCAGGATGGACTCAATCAATTGGCTCAGCATAACCACGACGTAGATCTGATCCTCGTCGACTGGAATATGCCCGTCATGGATGGCCTGACGTTTGTTAAAACGCTTCGTGCAAACAAAGCGATTCCACGAATTACCACCGTGATGGTCACGACAGAGACCGAGCCCGCTCAAATGGCTCGCGCTCTGATGGCTGGCGTTGATGAATTCGTAATGAAACCGTTTACAGCAGAAATCCTGATTGAGAAGCTGCAACTGATCGGCGTCGCGATTGGGAATCCAGCCTATTAGATTCTTTCTTTTGATAGTAGTACGGGCAGCGAAAAATAAATTCTAATAAGTTGAAGGCACACATGCTGCCAACATGAAGTAGTGTTCCTTCGCAAGGTAATGACCTGATCAGCCAGTGGAGGAACGCGACCTGAACCGGATCAAATGATTCGGGCGTTCTGAAATCCTGCCGGAAAACGGTAAGACAACGTCATCAGGTTTGTCGAATGGTTTCTTAATTTACAACAGGTAAGACCGTCTCCTTTTAGGTTGGTCGCAGTTTAGGAAAAGAGTCTCATGACGATAGATGAAGAGATCCTGCAACAGGTCGTTAATGATGTCTGCTCAGGCATGCTTGGACTTCACATGGAACCATCCGAAGCATTCAATTGCGATGATGCAGATTCCCTGTCGGCTGTCATTCGAATCTCGGGCGACTGGGATTCTCTGGTGCAGGTTCTGACACCACGAAAAACAGCGGTCGCAATCGCCTCGAACATGTTCGACATGAGCGAAGCCGAACTCACCGAGGCTGAGATCCGCGACGCTGTTGGCGAAATCGTCAACATGATCGGAGGAAATCTCAAGGGCATCGTCGAAGGCGAATCCAGTCTTTCATTGCCGTGCGTCGGGGAGTCTACCGGGGCTACACCGTTCGACAGTAGCTTCTCGGGGCTGTCAGTATCGAACCGCTGTCAGGGCGATCCTCTGATCGTGCGACTGCATGATCGAGGCGTTGCGGTAGCAACTTAGCATCGGGCGATCGATAAGTGAGCGGCAAGGCGCGAGCCGCCGGTCATATAGACTGCAGTATACCGGCGGCTAGCGCCTTGCCGCTCACATCCTATGAATCAAAACGGAAATCAATTTAACTTACACAAAGGGTATTGCCATGAAAGTTCTTGTTGTCGATGACAGTAAAGCGATGCGGATGATCGTCATCCGAACATTGAAGCAGGCTGGAATCAATAATCTCACAACCATCGAAGCGGCAAGCGGCGTCGAAGGACTCGCGATGGTCGCTGACCACAAGCCAAACGCGATCCTCTCAGACTGGAATATGCCCGAAATGAAAGGCATCGACTTTCTTAAGAAACTGCGGGAAGATGGAAACGAAACCCTGTTCGGATTCGTAACTTCTGAATGCAGCCCGGAAGTTAAGAAAGAAGCTGAAGACGCGGGTGCAAAGTTCTTCATCGTTAAGCCGTTTACACCGAACTCTTTCGAAGCCGCGTTGGCACCAGTGCTGGCGAATTAATTTTTATCCTGTCCATAGAATCCTGATGAGGCGAAACATGTGCAGCAATCCACTGCCAACATTGAAAACAATTGAAAAAATGATGCACTGCCTTCTGGGCGACCAGGTTGCAGCCAAAAATTCTGTGCCCGGTCCGGATCTGACCAAGCCACACGTTGTCGCCAGCTATGTCAACGACGCAAACGAGGTTCAGCGAATACTTGTCTGCGACCTGGCTCTGGCAAACTCCATGGGTGCAGCCATGTCGATGATTCCAGCAGCGGTCGCAAATGATGCAACGAAGGCCGGAATCGTCGCGCAGAATATCGAGTCGAACCTTGGCGAAGTGTTGAACATCTGCGTCAACCTCTTTACCGAAGATTCGACTGACAGACTGACCTACAGCAATCTGAGAGTATGCACCCCAAAAGATCCCGCACCAGCAGTAAAACAGTCCGTCAAGTTCGCACTTGATATTCCACGATATATCGGCGGAAGCTTGTCGGCTGGTAGTGTCTAATAGTTCACCGGCTGCGTTGCTCGCAGATAAGCAAACAGATCCCTGATCTGCTGTTCATTCAGCAGTTTCAGGGCACCTTCCGGCATTACGGATTGAGGAACGACTCGCATTTCATCAATGTCGTCCTTCTTTAAGATGATGTTCTGCCCATCGACTCCGCGAAGCACAACGATCTGACTGTCTTTGTCAGCAAGGAATCCATTGAGAACTCGACCATCGTTGGTGACCACGACATAGTTTTCAAAACCTTCGCGGATTTCCAGACTGGGATTCACGACGCTGATCAACATGCGCTCCATGTTGTCGCGAGCAAACGGAGTGAGATCCGGTCCGATGCGCCCGCCTTCATCAAACAGCAGGTGACAGCGACCACAGTTCTGCATAAACAGTTTCTTGCCGGCACGTGGATTGCCAGAACCAGCGTCCAAAACCGTTTTTAACTGAGCGATCTCCGCCTGTACCTGCGCAGGCGACAGACTGGCAATTTCACCCCAGTGCTTTTTAATTGCGGCATTAATGGAATCGTCCCCGTGCATCAGCATTTTTCGAAGTGCTGAATTGCTGATTTTGTCCGACGGAATTGTGCCGCCGTCAATCGCAACCAGCAGTTGTTTCGACCATGCCGTGCGACTCACGAGCATAGCTTCCGCTGCGAGTTGGGCGTCTTCAGGCAGCACTGCAAAGCGAGCGGCAACGTCTACTGCGATGTCTGCGGCATCGTAGTTTTGCAGAGCCGTAAAAGTGGTCGCCAGAACAGATGAATTCTGCTCGTGCATCACAATATCCAGCAGCACCTGCAGCAGATCGTCGGTGTGAATCTGACCACAGATTTCGATGAGCTGACTGCGAATTTCGGGTTTCGCTTTTACGTCTTGAATAGTTTTGACAGCCTCAGCCACTGCGTCCGGATGCGCCTGCCGAAAACGCAACGCGAGTGAACCACCGCCACTTTTTGCAAGTGCATTGACGAGTTCATCAGGAATCCCGGCGAGGCTGCGGCCTTGAAACGCTTCTTCAAATCCTTTGAGCAAATGACTGACGCTTTGTTTGTCCGGAGCAGCATCCAGTAGTTTTGCTGCGCTGAGCAAGTCATTTCGAGTTCCCGCCAGCGCGTATCGCTTCATAAGTCGTTCGGCAATCACATCTGCAACGAGTGGTCGTTTCCATGTTGCTGGATCGGCAAGCAATTTCTGTAGGATATCATCGATCGTCGTGCTTTCTGTCTGCGATTCAATCGCCCACCAGACTAGCAATGGCTGATGAATGTCGGCTGCATCTTCGTCGTAGTTCAGCAGTTCACGAACGATCGGCAACGCTAATGCTGGCGGAAGACGTCGAGCCGAACAGGCCATCTGTTTGCGGACATCGATATAGCCTTCTTTACTGGCAGCCCTCGCGATGGCCGCAGCAACGTCAGTGGATGCATTCTTCGGATCGCAGATGAGTCGCACGGTCCAGGCACGCACAAACGGGTCGCTATGGTTCAGCAACTTGAGCGCGGATTCATCGTTGAACCCACCGCTGGCGTTGAGTGCCCAAAGACGTTCGAGAGCGGATTGTCCGGTGAAAACTGCGAGTTCTGCTTCGAGTTGCTGGATTGCAGATTTGTCTTCGCGATCGCCAAGAAGACGAACAGCAGTTTGGCGATGTTGCTTTGATGGATCGTCGAGGAGTTTGGTAAGTTCAGGTGTTGACGAAAGTTGAAGTTGCAATTGTACCGGGGGGCTGACGCCGCCCCGCTCGCCTTTGTGCGTCAACTTGTAGATGCGCCCATTCGTTCTGTCGACTCGGCCGGCATAGTGGCTACTGTGGTCGATGCGTTGTTCGTACATATCGGCGATGTAAATGTCGCCATCAGGCCCCGCTTTAATATCAACGGGGCGGAACCATGGATCATCTGTCTTTAGAACACGTTCTATGTCTTCTGTTTCGAATGATGACTGATATGGTTTAAAATTGCTTAGAACCACTTGGCCCTGCAGCGGTTCAATACCAAACAACTGGCCTCGAAATCGCTCCGGCAACATGTTCTCTTCGTAGATAATAAAGTTATGCGTGAACCGAGCGACACTGTGATGCTTGATGTTTTCAAAGAAGCCGAACGAGTACGGATTCGACAGCGGTCCGTGTTTACCGAACCCCTTTCGATAGTAGCCGCCCTGGACATAATGAAAGCCGCGCGTGTCGCCGCCGTTATGACCAGAATAGATGCGGCCCTTGGCATCGATCTCACAACCAAACGTGTTACCACCGCCTTCCGCGAAGATCTCGTAGATCTGTTGTTCCGGATGATAGCGCCAGATGAGCTGGCCAAGCGATCGCACCGGCGGCTCTTTGCTGCCCGGCTTTTTCACCATGCCGGTCACCGTACTACCCTGAGCCCCGTATAACCAGCCATCCGGCCCAAACCGCAGGCTGTTGATCACCGAATGGGAATCTTCAATACCAAAGCCTTCGAGCAGCACCTCAGGATCACCGTCAGGAATGTCATCGCTGTTCTTGTCAGGATAGAACAACAGATACGGCGGATTTGTCACGTAGACACCTCCACGACCGATCGCAAAGGACGACGCAAGATTCAGATCATCAACGAAAATTTTGTGTTTGTCATAAACGCCGTCGCCATCGGTGTCTTCATGAATGCTGATGCGGTCCGCTCCCTTGTCGTGATGCGGCGGCGCGGGGGGAATTTTGTCATAGACGGATCGCAAAAATGTGTCGCGGCTGAGCATTTTCAGCCCTGCGATTTCCGGGTACTGACGATACTCCATCACCCACAAGCGGCCTCGTTCATCCCACGACATAAACAACGGTTGAGCGATATCCGGATCACCAAGAACCAGTTGCACCGACAAATCATCCGGCGTCTTGAAATGTTTGACTGCTTCCAAAGGGCTCAGAGGCTCCGTATCGCCGTTGCGTCGAGTAACGTATTTTTCGACGTCATCAACGGCATCAACTTTCAGATACGCGCCTTTGGCTGCGGCATCCGCGTCACTCAAAGGTTGAGTTGCATCGACACCAAAATCGGCCGCCGTTGCTTTCGCCCATGCACTGTCATCTCCAGGACGATATTGCCAGGTGCCATCCAGTCGCAAGGCTTGCTTCGTCGCTTCGTTCATCAGCACCGGCGGAGCGACGCTGAAGTTGGGGCGCGGATCATTTTGATAGACTCGAATCGCAACCGTCAGAAAATCTCCGCCCTTGACGAAAGATGGATCAACGGAATAGCGGCCTCGTTCACCAAGTCCACTGCGAAACTGTGGAGGAAACGTGCCGGTCGCTCCGACAGGCTCACCGCCAACGTACGCGGTTCGAGCATCATCCAGCGCTTCCAGAAACAATGTCAGTTCCTGAGCATTCCATTCCGGCGGAACTTTGACGATCGCTCGATACCACGAATAGCCGCCGATCGGTGCCAGTTCGCCGACCGGCACGCTTCGCCACGCATCGGGGACGGTAAGCGTTTTCCAGTCGTCAGCGTTGGCCGGAAGTCCTGTGACCCAAAAACTGAGCAGACCAACAGCGATGAACATTCGGCGAGCAGCAAACAACATGGGCGAGCCTTCGCAGTGAAGGGAGAGATTGATGGCAGGACCTCAATCATTCCGTCTTCCCGCGCGAATTGCAACCGTAGCCGCAGAGTCCTAACTTCCGGTTTACGTGGAACCGGAGCCTGGCGTGTGGCAACCGATCGGAAACAGTCCAAACTAACGTCCCGAAAAGTACGTCAGGCTTTCCAGCCTGACATCCCGCCCGACATGAAGAAGTACAAGTCAGCCTGGAAAGGCTGACGTACTTGAGACAATCATAAACCGCTCAATGCTAACGAATAATGTTCGTCAGTTCTTCGAGGACTCTGTCAGTCACTGTGATCGTACGAGCATTGGCAGAAAATCCACGTTGAGCGATGATCAGTCGCGTAAATTCCAGAGCAAGGTCCACGTTAGAACCTTCCAGCTGGCCAGATCGCAAAGCTCCGCGACTTCCTGTCAGCGCGGTCCCTACTTCAGGATCTCCGCTCGCAAGGGACGATTGAAAATAGTTTCCGCCCGTTGAAATTAATCCGTCGTTGTTTCGAAACGAGGCTACCGCAAGTTGTCCCATGCTGATCTGAAGTCCGTTGGAGGCCAGACCAAACACAGAACCGTCAGCATCGATATTCACATCGCTGAGTTCCCCAGGCGAGAATCCGTCCTGACCGATTTCGAGTGCGGAAGCTGTTCCTAACTGGCCCAGTCCTGAAATTGTTCCAGGTTCGCCAAAGTAAAGATCCATACTTTGAGATGCCGACTGGCCGACAAAATGAACTTCGATGTTGGAATCTCCTACACCTATTCCGCTCGCCTGAGCAAATGTGCCGTCGTCCAGAAATGTCAATCCATTCACTTGACCATCAACGATGACGCCATCCGAGGCACCGATCGATGCGTTCATGTTCCATGACCCATCCGATTGCTTCGAAAACTCCAGACTGATCTGATGGGCTGCTCCGCTCGAATCAAACAGTTCAGCCGTTCTCATGACCTTGTCGCCGTCCCTACCGATGTCCTGCTTGATAAACTTGTGAGAATCAAACTCATTGGTGCCGGAGTTACCCAACTTGTCCCGCAAGATAATGTTCAAACTGGAAGGGCCAGGCGTGTTGTCCGTCGCTACAATCTTTCCATTCGCATCCAATTGCACAGTTGACCCGGGAAATGCGGTGTTCAGAGTCGCTATCAGGTCGCCAACTGTAGTCACTGGCGGATCGCCCGGGAGGACCGGATCGTTTGGATTGATCACCAATTCCGTGACATCTGGTGACGAACCATCTTTCTTTTGTCCGTTGATTTCGATTTTATCGCCCGGCAGATACCCGCCGTTATATCCGTCCAGCTCGGTTAGCTTTGTTGCGGATGTGGCAGGCACCCCACCTACAAGGAACGCAGCTGCAGTAGCGATACGTTGTGACACTGGGCCGATGGCCTGCGAGGACAGATTGCCTGAAAGCGAGATTTTCTGAGTGGCTTTGCCAGCAATACTGGCACCCAAAGGAATATAAATTCTCGAATCTGCAGGCGTTTGAAACGATGGATTTACGCCATCCGGCTCACCTTTTGTACCGAAACGCTGCACCAGGTTTCCGGTCGCGGGATCAGACAAATATCCATCCTGATCGAGCGAAAACGCACCGCTGCGAGTGAAAAAAGTATTGTTGCCGGACTTCGTTACAAAGAATCCGGAACCGTCAACGGCAACATCAAGTGGCTTACCACTGGCTTCCAGGTTTCCCTGCTGGAAATTTTTGGCAACTTGAGACACACGACTGCCTGTACCGATCTGGACGGCATTCACGCTGCCCAATAGGCCGGTCGATGTTGATGACGCTCCGCGTTCAAGTTGGTACATCAGATCGGAGAACAAGACTCGCGATGCCTTGAACGACGTTGTGTTCAGGTTTGCAAGATTGTTACCAACAACTTCCAGCATCTTCTGATGACCGCGAAGGCCAGAGATACCAGTCAGAAGCGAATTAGCCATTGTTCCGATTCCATTCTTGAACTAAGCGAGATTGAATGCTCTGTCAGCCTGCTACAGCAAGATCTACAAGTATCCAGATGCGGAGTTTTCTTCGACACTCAAGATATTAGCGATTGGCACAAACTGATCACCAATACGCACAAGAATCGACCCGTTATCGGGTTTAATCTGGTCGACGATCCCAACGTTGGTGGCATCGGGTCCATATTGGACACTTTTACCCAGTAGTCCAGCCCCGGCATTCAGGGACTGCAATGTCGATAACGAACTATTGCCGCTGCCCGCAGTGACTCCGATCAGTTTGTCAAGCTTTTGGCCAAAACTTGTGAACTGCGAATTCATATTCTGCAGACTTTCCACAGACGAAAACTGCGCGAGTTGCGATAGAAAGTCCTCGTTCTTTGTAGGTTCAAGCGGATCCTGATGCTGCAGTTGAGTTGCGAACAGTTGAAGATATTGGTTTTGCGCGACGACGGGATCAAAAGATGTACTTGACATAAAAAAGTCCTTCTGACCTGCTAAGCTCTGAAACTTAATCCATATGACGAATCAGGCGTCAAACTTCCAACGCTGGTGCTGATCGGGCTGAGACCTCGAGTTCCACCTCGAATCTGATTCAATAGATTCTCGGAACGACGCGATGAATTGTTCTGTTGCTGCGGTTGCCCCTGCCCTTGCGGGAATCCGCTGTGGGACATATCCGCGCGTTGGAATTCCAGTGACTTCAGATTCAAATGCTGACCACGCAGTTGTGATTCAATTTCCTGACCACGAGCGAAAAGCATGTCCATCGTTACGGCTTCACGAGCGGTCACTCGAACGGCAATGCCTTCATGTGTCTTTGACAATTGAATCGTCATTTCACCCAATTCAGGCGGATCAAGTCGAACCGAAAGTGAATCACTTTGGCGAACACCGTTGCGTGCAACGTGATCCATGATTGCTTGAGACACCTGGCTGGTGAGCGGCTGCCTTATTTCCGCTGAGATTGAAGCTGCCAGATCCGGCACGGAATTGGGCGAGGCGGACGATGTCAGACCACTTTGTATCGCAGCCGCAGTGAGGTCCGAATTAGAACTTGTCTGAGATTCCAGTCTGTCAGACGCCAATGCATCAGCATTCGATAAGGCGTCTTGTTTTACAGACTCGATCTGTCGCTGAAGCTGCTCGTTCGCAGTTATTATCAGGTCGATATCTGAAATAGCGTTGTCCGGTATCGATTTGGAAGATCCGATTGTCGCCGTAATGCCTGGTCTTGCTTCCACAGTTTCGGAAGGCGAAAATCGAATCAATGTTGCAGCCGACAGGGGCGAGTCTTCCAGACCAGAGACGAATGTTTTCAGGTCGGAAGTCAGAGTCTCTTCCTGATCGGTTGTTCCTTTGATGGCTTGCTCAGACGACGTTGTCGTTGCCGTCTTCAATGCAGGCGTTGTTGCTGTCGCTGACACGACAGCGGATGTCGCGTTCAACGCATCGATCGAATCTGCCGAGGCTTGAGTCTCACCCGATGTCAAAGCCAAATTCTGCGATGTGGGTGTCGAAACTTTTTCGTCGGCTGTGATCGGTTTCGGGATTTCATCTGCGACGAGTTTCGATTCTGGAGGCCGGCCGATGCGTTCCAGCGCTTGCATGATTTCCTTAGACAAAGGCTTTGCGGAGACCAAGGCGGGAGCCTCAGACAGAACAGAGATGTTGAAGGATATTGCAGAGGCATCGACCTTTGCGGCAGCACCCACAACTGGCAGGACCTGCATCGACGAGGCTTGCAAGTCTTCAGTGACTTGCGAAGACACGACACCCTGCCCTTTCTGAGTTGCCGCCGCCGTTTCCATTGCCGACGTGAAGGTCGTTGATGTCGTGCCTGCGAGACGCAAGCCATTGGCATTTGCACTTTCAGCGGTCTCTGCAGTTGTCGTATTTTCCGAAGACGACGCAGCCACTTTTGCTGACGCTTGAGATGCCGTATCCGTATCCAATGCACTGGATGTACCCGACTCTGCCGCGTTCGTTTCCTCTTTCACAGCCACAGGCAAAACAGGTGCTTGTAAAGGAGGAATTCCTCCATTCAGCAACATGGCCAACACGGCATCAAAATCTTCGTCGCTCGACTTGCGATCTTTCGAAACCAAAGACGCATCTGAATAATTTGCGTCGGCAGCCTGCGACTTTGCTCTGGAGGCAGCATCACCCTTGGCCACTCCATCGATAAACTGAGTCGCTGAATTCACGGGATCTGGATTTGAAATTGCAACCGGCATCGCGCATCCCTGCATGAAGCACTGTCAACAAAACAAACTGTGCTCTACCCTGCATCGCAGATTGCATACCGCAGACGAAAAAAAGCTCCTGGGTAATTCTACTGATCATGCCTCAAACGCTGGTTTTTCCAACACTTTCAGGTGGAAATACTCACGACGTACAGCAGCAGCAACCAGCCTTCTACAAGAGGCACGGAAATAAGTTCCCGCATGCGGAAGACATTGCCGCATTCTGACAGACTCCAATCAGAGCATCTACCAAACAATCTTCGGATCAAGATTACTCTGACCCGGCGATATCGTTGGCCTGAAAACTGGCGAAGAGTTGCTGATGAATCGTTTCAGTCGCTTTATCGGCTTCGTGCGGACCTGAAGCTGGTTGAGCCTGAGATTCCAATTTCTGCCGTAGGACGTGTCTCCAGACCCGTCCTGACACGAAATTCAAGTCTACATCAGGACGGGACGAGACTCCGGTCCTATAGCTACGGCGCGGGAGCAAACGCACGCAGATACGCTGCTTCACCACCAACGACCGGCAAAGTGATTGATGTCGAATCAAGATCAACGGTCAGCTCCGTCCCTGGTGTTGGCCACAGCGTGAAATCGCGGTCGCTGGAAAAGATCATGAGTCCAATCTGTTCGCCCTTTTGAATCACTTGATCATCCGGCTGCAAATCAAAAGTCAAATCATAAAACTTGCCCGGTACCAGCGGCTCACTTTCCGTCAATGAACGATGATTCTGCGGATCAGCCCAGCCACGCGTAATGACGTCGTCTGTGATGCGTTTGCTGTCAGTCCACGGCAGTGAAACCAGCCACACTGAAAGATTGACTGCGGGCTTGTTACTTGCCAATCGAATCGAAAACTTTGCCGTTCCAGAAAGATGCAACGGTACAGTCAGCGCAGACGTCGCGTAGAGCAGGCGATGGTCGGTCCATTCGGCTTTCGCAAGTACACTGCCGCCAAAGGAAAAGTTGTCAATGATTTTCTCAACTCCCTGCCCAGGCGTGGAGTCTATTTGCAGCCTGCCAACCTGTGAACCACCCGCAAGAGGATGCAGCGTCACGCTGGCCGCTTCCGGATGCGGATAGTCCGCATAGGAAGTTGGTTCTTTGCGTTCTTTATCTTCTCGTACAATCCAAGCCTTAGGATCTTTCTCAACATCATTCGCTACGCCGTATAAATACCGCGTAAACCAGCGGTTCATCATCTTAAGGGGCGGCGGACCACCGTGACCTCCTTGATGCATGTAGATCTGCACCGGCAGACGTCTTGCCTTTGCCGCCTCATAGATTCGTACACTGTGTTCGGGCATCACGTTCCAGTCGTTGAACGCATGAGACATCAGCAACGCAGCCTTCATGGGTTGCAAATCATTCAGATAATCTCGCCCGGCCCAGAATGAATTGTAGTCTCCGGAAATGCGATCGAATCCTTCCGCCATCTCCTTATCTCGCACGTTGCAGTCGCAGAACTTGCGTATCTTTGGATCGCCACTGTTGATGTAGTTGTAAAGTACATCAATGTCTTCCCCCATATAGCCACCCGGATGGCGAACAAGTCCGTTGGATCGATAGTAATGGTAGTAAGAAGTGTTTGGGGCCACGGGAATGATTGCTTCCAATCCTTCGACACCAGTTGTCGCGGCAGCGAGCGGAATGGTTCCATTGTATGATGTGCCTGTCATGCCTACCTTGCCGGTATTCCAAAACGCGGCAACGCGCTCATCACCATCGGGCGTCGTATAACCATTCGCGCGACCGTTGAGCCAATCAATGACCGCTTTTGGCGCGAGTGATTCGTTGTCGCCACCGACTGTTGGGCATCCCTGCGACAAACCGGTTCCCGGGGACGAAGAATGCACAACCGCGAATCCACGCGGGACCCAGTCACCAACCTGCGATTCTGAGATGATTGGTCTCAGACTCTGCTGCTCGATTGCCTTGGGAGTGACATGCTTCGGAGGCTCGGCACCTATGTCGTGACGTGGGCTCCAGAAGTACTGTGAGTCATTCGTGCCTGTCCCTGAGTAGTATGGACTTGATTCATAGACGACCGGCACCTTAAGTCGTTCGGTATCAGTTTGCTTCTGTCGCGTGACATCGACATGCATGCGATCAAGTTTACCGTTTCCGTCGGAATCGAATTCTGTTTCGACCCACAGATCATGGCGAATCCAGTCCTTGTTGAACTCCGGAACAACCTGAGCTTCGCCGTCTTTGAAGACTGGTTTGGCGGGCGACGCCAATTCGTCGGCCAACGTCACAACCGGGATCAAAGAAGCAACAAAAAAAAACAAAATATGGCTAGTCATTGTTCAATTCCTTGTGGCGAGCGGAGCGGCGTCAGCCCTCCGGTACATTGCGATTTGCACAAGCATCTACCTTTCACAGCGGAACCACATCGTACCGGCAAGCTTACGCATGCCGCTCGCCAACGGTAACTATTCCAAATGCCGCCCTTGTCGCGCGGGGATGGTTTGAGCGGAGCGGCGTCAGCCCTCCGGTACATTGCGATTTGCACAAGCATCTACCTTTCACAGCGGAACCACATCGTACCGGCAAGCTTACGCATGCCGCTCGCCAACGGTAACTACTCCAAATGCCGCCCTTGTCGCGCGGGGATGGTTTGAGTGGCCGACTCGCGTGGTGGCGGAGACGGCAACTCGAAGCGTTTCAGGAACGCCGGTCGATCGCGGCGACCTCCGCGAGTGTAATCGCTCCACAGTGTCTCCGCGACAATCTGCTCCACATGGTGATGTACGCGAGTCAAAAATTCAAACAATCGCTCGAACAATCGAATGAGCGATATCCCATGCCTCCGTTGTTCCTGTTCATATAGCCAGTCCGACAACTTCAGCAGGCAGTAGAATGCAGAGGAATGCTCATCGATCATCAGCCGCAGCGTCGCTGCGAAATTCCCACTGTTACCGATTAAATCCCAGTAACGTGCAAACCTGCGCAGGCGATGCAGTGTATCGAAATCCAAAAGGCGGTTGCTGAGAATTTCATAAGGTGGCGACAAACTGTAAACCATCAACCAATCGTCATCATGGCGCACAATCGGAGTGCCCTTCAACCGCTTCAGGATGCCAACCTGGATCTCCTGCGGTCGCAGCGAATAAAGACGATCGAAACCCGTTGCGAAACTCTCCAGCGATTCACCGGGCAGTCCGATGATCAAATCTGCATGAATATGCACACCAGAATGATCACGCAGGAAACGAAAATTCTCTTCGAGTTTCCCGTTATCCTGAGGCCGACTGATCAGCAGGCTCACGTCATCATTAAACGACTGTACGCCGATCTCAAACTGCAACACTCCGGCAGGAAACTGCACGATAAGTTCACGCAATGATTCCGGTAACCGGTCGGGAATCATTTCGAAATGAAGAAACAAGCCCGGTTCAATTCGATCGAGAAAAAACTGCAGGATCGCGCGACTTACGCGAAGATTCAGATTGAACGTCCGATCGACAAATTTGAACTGCCTTGCACCCCGATCAAACAAAGCCTGCATCGCCGTCAAAAACTGATCAACATCGAACAGCCGAACCGGGATCTCCAAAGCAGACAGACAAAATTCACACGTAAACGGACATCCTCGCGACACTTCCACGTAGATCACGCGATTGGCGATATCTTCGTCAGAATACGATTCATACGGCAACGAAATTTGATCCAGTTGCGGCACTGGTGCATGGATGATTTTGGGAATGGCACTCTCGCGCAATTCAATGACGGTCCCCGAGAGCAGTCGCTCGCACAATTCGCGAAATGCATGATCACCTTCTCCCGTAATCACATAATCTGCGAGGCCGACAATGTTCTGGCCGTCGGTTTCGTAGCTGACTTCAGGGCCGCCAAGTATGACAATTGTTTCCGGCCGAATGCGTTTCAAATCGGCGATCAGTTTCGCAGTCTGTTCGACATTCCAAATATAGACACCGAAGCCCACGACCTTCGGAGAGTATTCTAAAATGGCCGCGAGCATATCGACCGTGCTGTCGCTAATCGTAAATTCCAGCAGTGTCGTGCGCGACTTTAACTCACCCATGTTGGCGAACAGATATCTCAGACCAAATGAACTGTGGCTGTATCTGGCATTCAGAGTCGAAAGAACGATATCGGCGGCCAAGGAAACAATCTTTCAGGGTACGCTGCGGGGGTTTCAGTTGCGAATACAAATATGGCGTCGCTGCGATTCTAGTGTTTCAGGGTAGTCCGATCGAGCGTGTACACCACGACTTTCGCGGCGTTCCAAAGCGGCGGCCGCCATCGACCGAGCCACCAGCATCATATTCTGAAGCTCCCATCCCGCCGGATCAACCAGATCGCGGCGACACACATAATTTGCCCAGAAATCAAGTTGCTGCCGAGCCGTCTCCAAGTCATGCTCGTTCCGACTAATACCAACATTCCTCCACATCAGACTGCGCAGTGAATTGCGAATGTCCGTGAGATCAAGCTGCTCGTCCAAGCGTGTTTTTAGAGTCATTGCTGGCGATTCCAATCGCGGTGCCGTGAAATTATCGGGCTGGCTCAAGGCCACTTGCGAGGCATTCTGACCACACCGCAAGCCAAATACAACGCCTTCCAGCAAACTGTTACTGGCCAGACGATTGGCTCCGTGAAGACCCGTCGATGTGACTTCACCAGCCGCCCACAAACCCGGCAACGACGTACGCCCGTCGGCATCCGTTGTGACGCCGCCAACCATGTAGTGTGCTCCGGGGCGTACGGGAACTTTGTCTTTGGTGAGATCCAAACCAAAGTCCGCACACACCTGCCCGATGTGTGGAAAGCGATGGCGAATATGGTCGGCCGGGATCATCGATAAATCCAGATAGACACACGGATGTGACGTCTTTGACATCTGTTTCGTGATCGCCTGGCTGACAACATCACGCGGAGCTAGTTCGAGCGCGGGATCGTAGTCCGGCATGAATCGATAGCCGTTGCAGTCCACCAGATGCGCGCCTTCGCCGCGGACAGCTTCTGAAATCAGATACCGGGAACTGCCGGCGATATACAGCACCGTGGGATGAAATTGCATGAATTCCATGTCACGTAATTCGCAGCCAGCTCGCAACGCAGCGGCATGACCGTCGGCGGTTGCGATTTGAGGATTCGTCGTTTCACGATACAACGCCCCCGCCCCGCCAGTGCAGAGAATTGTCTGCTTCGCCCAGACAAATGTTCGGCCGTGATTGGGATTCCAGACCAACGCACCGCGACAATTTCCTTCGTGAGTCAACAGATCAATTGTAAAGGTCGTCGGCCAGATATCGATATGCTCAGCCTCACTGGCGCGACGATTCATGGCACGCATCACTTCCTGACCAGTCGCATCGCCCAACGCATGAGCGACTCGTGGATGACTGTGGCCACCTTCCAGCGTTAACGCCAATTCCCCGTCCACTTTGTCGAACTCAGCACCATACCGAATCAGATCACGAATACGCTGCGGGGCTTCACGAATAACTAACTCCACGATGTCCCGATCACAAAGTCCCTTTCCGGCAGACATCGTATCCGCCACATGGTTGGAAAAATCATCCAGCGGATCAAGCACGCCAGCAATGCCTCCTTGAGCATACGCACTGTTCGACTGCTGAAGTGAATCTTTCGTTATGACAACAGTGCGCAGTGACGGATCAATTGCCAGTGCCGCGCGAATGCCAGCAATCCCGCCGCCAATGATAAGAATATCTGTGTACAAATGCGGCACGCGTTTAGGATCGAATGGCACCAGATATCGCCGCATCGCTGGGACTTGGATCGTGCGTGATTGCATGTTTGAGTATCGATTTGAATTCAGTATTTGAAAATTACAGGCAAAGCAGTATCTGAAGTATCCGCCCACAATGACAACGAATTCACAAAAATTACGCACTGGCGATTCAGGTCATTAAAAAGCAGGAGTGCCCTCTAACCAAGCATTGCGATTTTTAAATGCTCGAACATGGACAAAATATCTGCATGCGTCTCGCCAACAACTTCGATTTCTCGACGATTCGAATTGTAAGGTTGCGAATTCGTGAACCGTTTCCCATGCCGAACATTAACGCGGGCGAATGTAGCTGACTCGATCTCCGCCGCTGGATCTACAACTTTCGTGAATACAGATTCGGCTGAACAGGCTGCCGATTCTGGCAGTTCAACCAAATGCGGTATGGCGGTTCCGCAAATCTCCAGTTGCAATGGTCGATGATGCAGCCGCTCAAAAAGACACTGCACCGATTCATTCAAAATGGGATGCAACATGTCACCCGCAACTTCGCTGGCCGGTTCGAGGACAAATCTACGATACCACATGGCCGGATGCGGAAGCACAAGGCTTTGCGAATTAGAAATTTGATTGCCGTACAGCACGAGATCCAAGTCGAGCGTTCGCGGTCCCCAGTGGCTCGTGCGAATTCTGTGAAATATGGCTTCAACTTCGTGCATCACGCGCAGCATTTGGACAGCACTGAGATTTGTGCGCAGGACTGCGGCTGCATTCAGAAACTCATAGCCCGCATCGGCACCGACAGGGCGAGTCCTAAAAATGCGACTCATGCGGATGTCCGTGCAACCTCGTCGCTTCAACTGGGCGAGCGAATCGGCAAAAACCAATTCGGAAATGTTGATGTTGCCTCCAAGGGCAATCAGACATTCGTTCAAGAGCCGCTCCAAATAGAATTTAAGAGGGCTGCATTGTAACGGATTGTGGGAAAATGAAACGATTCAAGTCAGCCAGCGGATTAAATCCTGTGGGACTTGATGAACTCAAGTGCTTTCAGATCAATAACTCGTCACCTTATTCTTAATGTTTGTCCACCAAGCGCTCACTCCGCCTCCAGCAGACGTTACACCAATTACCAGAGCAATAAGTATCATTGCAAGTAATACGGCATACTCGACCGCAGTGGTTGCGTCGTCTGAGCTAAGGAATCTCTTGATCGTTGAGAGGATTCTCATGGGATCTTGATCCAAGAGGAAGTTTCGGGAAATACGCGATTACCAAACCTAGGCCACGCCTTTGCTCTACTCCCCAAAATCGTGAATTTTCAAAGCCCAATCGATAATTCAACTCACACTCTAATACATACAATCAACAGAACGTTTAAAATCGTTCGCTTTGCCTGCTCAGGATTAACCCCACTCCTACAAATACCAGAATCTTAATGTCCGACTACCCAACCCGCCTTGACTGTCGAATCTCACAACTCAAAACCCCTGCCTTGGTCGGCATAGATCCGCGCTGGGAACTTTTGCCAACATCCATCAAAACCGCTGCTGAAATTAAAACTACAAATCGGCTTGAGCGAGATGCATGGGCATTTGAGGCATTTGCGAAAGAACTGATCGATATCGTGTCGCCCTTAGTGCCAGCCATCAAACCTCAAGTTGCATTCTTTGAACAATTAGGCGTTCCGGGGTTTGCCGCTCTGCATTCGGTCATGAAATACGCACGCCAGGCGGGCCTGATTGTCATCGCCGATGCCAAACGTGGCGATATTGGCTCCACCGCTGAAGCCTACGCCGATGCGTGGCTGGCTGGCGAAGACCCAAATGCTGCCGCATGGCCCGCTGACGCACTGACCATCAATCCCTATCTTGGCACCGATTCATTGCAACCATTTGTTGATCTTGCGCAGCGTCGCGGAGCTGGTCTTTATGTTCTGGTCCGCACGAGTAATCCTGGTGCAGCAGAATTTCAAGATCGGATATCAGATGAACGACCACTGTTCGAAGTTGTTGCTCAGACGGTTCAGCGACTCAGCGAGAGGACTCGAACGGCGAATTCAGCCTTCGGATGTGTGGGCGCGGTCGTCGGTGCCACATGGCCAACTCAATTGCAACACCTGCGCCACGAAATGCCTGCTGTTCCTCTGTTGATCCCAGGCTACGGCACACAGGGTGGCACATCATCTGATGCGGCAGGTGCCTTCAATTCAGATGGCCATGGAGCCGTTATCAATAGTTCACGTGGGATAAATTTCGCATGGCTGCGCAAGCCCTATTCAGAAGAATTTGGCGAAGGTCGGTGGCAAGACGCAGTCGCCGCCGCAACGCATGACATGATCGCCGATCTGGCAAAACATACGCCTGCGGGTGCTCTAAACCAGGCAGCGTCATCATCAACCCATTCTTCATACTTCCTGAAGAATCATGAACTACAAGA
>Ga0209390_10002865_pt1 | contig 29188 bp, 28 predicted proteins | sample BON01_FD_187212 | JGI IMG/M metagenome (GOLD analysis project Ga0209390, IMG submission 187212) | Freshwater microbial communities from Lake Bonney liftoff mats and glacier meltwater in Antarctica - BON-01 (SPAdes) (version 2) | ecosystem: Environmental > Aquatic > Freshwater > Ice > Glacier...
AGCCAATTTGGTTATGGTATTTGCACGATTCATTGGTGCAGTATTGTAGCAGTTTGTATTTGTCAAAGTCAAGATCCATGGCACAAAGTTACGAATCATAAATTATATACCCAGTACCCAAATTTCTGTGTCAGAAAAAAAGCAAAAGAGTATCTTTAATGAAACAATTAGAGGAACTCTTTTGCTATGGAAACGATCCTTGTTTTCGTGTTCATTTTCGGGCTGTTTGCTTGGGGTATGTGGAAGCTGCTGCGTTTTACGCGGGATACGGCGGGAGAAAACTCCCCGCTAAAGTGCAGCGAGTATATAAGTGTCAGCATTAAGGTACTTTACGGGCTTCGATGGAATAATGGGCTCCTTCATGGTAGTAATGGGGGTAGTCTTTTTTTTAATTTTCCAAGATTTCTGTTCCTACTGATCAAATGTATCGGACATTGGTGTATCTGTTGCCACCGTTGATGATTGGGGCAGGTATTTTGCTTTTTGCCCTGCTATTAAACTATTGGCCTTATGCTCAGGGCGTGGTCATTACGACCAACCCAACCGATCACTCAAACTAACACTACGGGATAGAATAGTGCTGGTGCGGGAGGGAGATATAGAAAGGGTCGCGGTAGTGTATAATAATGCCGAAGTAGGCTATTCGTACTCGACCTACTATCTGACTGATGGGGATAGTTTTATTCTATCGGGGCGGGTGCCTAGGCAGGAAGGCACTCGGGAGTGCTGTTCTAAAATTTCATATTCTGGGAGCTACACACGATATGGTATCATTCCATAGTCGTTCCTATCATAATTTTTCCGAACTTTGCACCCCGTTCCGCCGTTCAGTATCAAACCTTTGCGGGTGAAGCTAGTACGTTATAAAAATATAAAAAGCTGAAAGCTACTTGCTGACAGCCTATTGCCAATGAAAACCAAAGGAACTCGGAAGAGTAAAGTCAATATTGTTACACTGGGTTGCTCAAAAAACCTAGTGGATTCTGAAGTGCTGTACACGCAGCTAAAAGGAAACGGTTATAAGGTAGCCCACGAATCCAAAAAGGATGATGCTCAGATTGTGGTCATCAATACCTGTGGGTTTATTGATGGTGCCAAGGAAGAATCCATTGATACTATTCTGCGCTACGTGGAGGCCAAAGAGGCTGGTATTGTAGACAAAGTATACGTAACGGGCTGCCTTTCGCACCGCTATAAGGATGAGTTGTCGATAGAAATACCAATGGTGGATGCCTGGTTTGGTACCAACGAGCTACCCCGACTACTCAAAACTTTAAAAGCGGATTATAAGCATGAATTAGTAGGAGAACGTCTTCTGACGACTCCCGCTCACTATGCGTACCTCAAAATTGCCGAAGGTTGTGACCGTCCGTGCAGCTTTTGTGCTATTCCACTGATGCGAGGTGGCCACGTATCGCGGCCCATTGAAGAGCTGGTTACTGAGGCTAAATCTCTGGCTCGTCGTGGCACCAAAGAGCTTATCCTGATTGCCCAGGATTTGACGTATTACGGACTAGACATCTATAAGAAAAGAAACCTATCGGACCTCATGGCCCGGCTATCAGATGTAGAAGGAATTGACTGGATTAGGTTGCAGTACGCCTATCCGTCGGGTTTTCCGCTGGACGTACTTAATGTCATGCGTGAGCGCCCCAACATCTGTAACTACCTCGACATGCCCCTGCAAACGGGCTCTACCGAGATATTGAAATCCATGCGGCGCGGTATAACCCGCGAAAAAACCGAAGCGCTCATCGAAACTATTCGTGAGAAAGTGCCAGGCATCTCGCTTCGTACTACGCTGATCGTTGGTCACCCGGGCGAAACCGAAGCTCTTTTTGACGAAACTTTCGAGTTTGTGGAAAAGATGCGCTTCGATCGGCTTGGAGTTTTTCAATATTCGCACGAAGAAAACACCCATTCGTATACGTACGTTGATGATGTGCCAGCCGAAGTGAAGCAAGAGCGGGCCGATACGATTATGGAGTTGCAGCAGGGGATTTCGTGGGAAAATAATCAGGAGAAAATTGGACAAACGCACAAGGTACTTTTCGATCGTAAAGAAGGAGGGTACTTCATTGGTCGTACAGAATTTGATTCGCCCGAGGTTGACAACGAGGTATTAGTGCCAGCAGCGCAGTACGTACGCATGGGTGATTTTTCCAATGTGAAAATTACGAAGGCCGAAGAATTTGACCTTTACGGCGACGTAGTAATTTAAGAGACTGTCGTTAGTTTCCCAGTAGAATATAATTTTGTGTTTTCGTGTAGCCCGCAAATAACGGGCTATGCAATAGGTTAACTAATCATTGTTTTTTAAAATCCAGAGCGTACTGTTCCTTGTCCGAGCAAAAGAAGCCCGACAGCCAATAGTTAATCGCCTAAAGCAGCTTATGTTACAACGAATTCAGACTTTATTTTTAGCCATTACCGCAATCGCCATGGGGGTGTTTGCTACTCAGCCACTTTGGCAAAAAACTGCCGTTGATGGTATGCAGGAAGCCTCTATGACGGCCATGCACCTCACCATTAAAACGAACGAGGTGCAGTCTACGGTTCAGCCGATTTACTATTTAATCGCGTTGGCGGTGCTGGTCGCTGGTGTTGCCCTTTTTGCAATTACCAAATACCGTAATCGCCTCATGCAGTCCGCACTTTGTGCCGTCAACTCTATTCTGATGACGGTCATGTTGGCCACCGTAGTATATCAGTCTTTTTATAAAGCGGCTAAGCTATTCGACCCAGCGGAGACTGGTAATTATCTGGTAGGGTTCTACGCGCTGGTAGTAGCGATGCTCGCTAATGTACTGGCCAACCGGTTTATTCGCCGGGACGAGCGCTTGGTGAAAGAGTCGAATCGGATGCGTTAGATTAACCCTTCTTTTAGCAAATCGTGCAAATGCACAAAACCTTTGAGTTCGCCTTCGTCAACAACTAGCAGTTGTGTGATACTGCGAGCCTGCATAAGTTGTAATGCGTTGACCGCATATTCTTCGGAGTGAATACTAATGGGAGAGCTAGTCATGATGCCGGCAGCCGTTAAATGCAGCAAATCTCCCTCACGATGCTGATTTAGCATCCGGCGAAGATCTCCATCGGTCACAATCCCTACTAGATTGTTAGTGCCCGTGCTCAACACGGCGGTGGCGCCCAAACGTTTGGAAGTAATTTCAAGAATTACTTCTTTTAGATTTGCTGTTTCGAGAACGGTAGGCAGTGTATTGTGCGGGTAAATATCACTGACGCGTAAGTATAACTTTTTACCCAAAGCTCCTCCCGGATGATAACGGGCGAAGTCCTGACGAGTAAATCCTCTAGCTTCGAGCAGGCAGATGGCTAGTGCGTCTCCGAGTGCCAACGCCACGGTAGTACTCGTGGTGGGAGCCAAGTTAAGAGGGTCGGCCTCACGGGGAGCATAAGCGTGTAAAACGAAGTGAGCATTTTTGGCCAGATAAGATTCTTTATTACTGACCATCGCGATGAGCGTGACCCCGGTTCGCTTCAATAGGGGTACTAGCACTTTTACCTCCGGAGTATCACCACTTTTTGAAATAGCCAACACCACATCGTTAGTTTGTATCATGCCGAGGTCGCCATGGATGGCGTCAGCGGCGTGCATAAATAGCGATGGAGTACCCGTAGAATTAAGCGTGGCTACGATTTTTTGCCCGATAATGGCACTTTTTCCAATACCGGTAATAACGAGACGTCCTCCCGCTTGGAGGATTGTTTCTACACAGCTTTCGAACGAATCATCAATACAGTCCACAAGATTTTTTATTGCTTCTGCTTCCTGAAGCAATACATCTTTTGCTATGGACTGAATATTTTTTACTAATTTCAAATTTAAATTGGCGTTTTAGAATTAACTATTTTCAAATATTGGATTCGTAAGCAAAGATAGAGAACTTTGGAATAACCAATTTGTTAACAAAAATGATACATCAGGTTGATCAAGTCGTATTAGACACCCTAAAAGATAAGTTAAAGGAAATCTTTGGATATAGCCAGTTCCGTGGCGATCAGGAAATTATTATTCAGAACATCCTGAATAGGAAGAATACGTTTGTAATTATGCCTACGGGCGCAGGCAAATCTCTTTGTTACCAGCTTCCGGCTATTGTGAGTGAAGGCATGGCGATCGTGATATCGCCGCTGATCGCCCTGATGAAAAATCAGGTAGACCAGTTGAATGCTTTCGGTATAAACGCACAGTTTCTTAACTCTACCCTCACAAAATCTGAAATTAATCGCGTAAAACGGGATGCCTTGAACGGTAGCCTAAAACTCCTCTACATAGCTCCTGAATCATTGACGAAGGAAGAGAATCTGGATTTTTTACAGAAAACCAAACTCTCTTTTGTTGCTATTGACGAAGCGCACTGTATTTCCGAATGGGGACATGATTTCCGTCCGGAATACCGTCGCATCTACGGAATTATCGAGAATATTGGTGAACTACCCATTATTGCCCTTACCGCTACCGCTACTCCGAAGGTACAGCAGGATATCCGTAAGAACCTGCAAATGGAGGAGGCTGAGACGTTCAAATCTTCTTTCAACCGAAAGAATCTGTACTATGAGATTCGCTCCAAGAAAGATGCTAAAAAGCAACTGATCCGCTACATCAAGAACAATAAGGGTAAGTCAGGGATCGTGTATTGCCTCAGCCGTAAAACGGTGGAGGAAATAGCAGAGCTTCTTAGCGTCAATGACGTAAAAGCTCTTCCCTACCACGCCGGACTAGACTCGGGCACTCGTATGGCTAATCAGGATGCTTTTCTGAACGAAGATGCCGATGTGATCGTGGCAACTATTGCATTTGGAATGGGAATCGATAAGCCAGATGTACGGTTTGTGATTCACTACGATGTACCCAAGTCACTGGAAGGTTACTACCAAGAAACTGGACGCGCCGGACGCGATGGGCTAGAAGGGAACTGCCTTATGTTTTACAGCTATGAGGATATCCAGAAGCTGGAAAAATTCAATAAAGATAAATCTGTCACGGAACGTGATAACGCCCGCCATTTACTCAATGAAATGGTGGCCTATGCCAACCTTGGGGTGTGTCGTCGGCGTCAGCTACTAAGCTACTTTGGTGAATACTACGAGAAGGACTGCGGTTTTTGCGATAACTGCGTAAAAACTACCGAAAAGTTGAAAGTACAAGAAGAGGTGGTAATTGCGTTGCAGGCGGTTAAAAACACGGGAGATCGTTTTGCTGGTGAGCATATCGCTGACCTGCTGACGGCCACTGAAAACCAGTACGTACGCAGCTACGAGCACGATAAGCTAGAAGTTTACGGTAAAGGTCTCGAATTTAACGAGAGTCACGACTACTGGATATCCTTGATACGTCAGCTTGTGATTTTTAACTATCTGGAAAAAGATACTGAAAATTATGGCGTGTTAAGAATTGGTGACAAAGGTAATAACTATATCAATGACCCTTACCCGATAACAATATTTAAAGACCATAACTACGCGGATGAGGTCATTAAGGCCGAAGAGGAAGATGCCGCTTTAGGTGGAGGTGCGCACGCGTATGACGAAGCGCTGCTTGGGTTACTGAAAGCCCTTCGGAAGAAGGTTGCTAAGGAGAAAAACCTTCCCCCCTACGTTATTTTCCAGGACCCTTCCCTGGAAGAAATGGCCACTACCTACCCAACCACCCAGCAGGAAATGGCCCAGATCAACGGGGTTGGTATGGGGAAAGTCCAGAAGTTTGGCCGTCAGTTTTTGGATACGATCAATCGATACGTAGAAGAGAACGATATTGAGACTGCCAAAGATGTGGTGATCAAATCCATGGTGAATAAATCTAAAATTAAGATTTACATCATTCAGCAAGTTGACCGCAAGGTAGACCTAGAAGAGATCGCTGATACCAAAGGGCTGGTTATGGAAGATCTGGTTGAGGAAATAGAGCATATTTGCTACTCGGGAACGAAGCTAAATCTCGACTATTACATCAATCAGATTATGGATCGTGATCGTCAGAAAGATATTTACGACTACTTCATGACGGCCGAAACGGATAATATTGCGGTTGCTTTGAATGAATTTGGCCATGATGATGTGAGCGAAGAAGAGCTACGATTGATGCGAATTAAGTTTCTTTCAGAGTTAGCAAACTAACAGTATAAAACATCCATCCACTCATAGCAAAGTTGTCGGCATTCATGTTTGGCGTTGAATTAAGGTGAAATCACTATGAACATACTTATATTAGGCTCCGGAGGCCGGGAGCACGCTTTCGCCTGGAAGGTTGCTCAAAGTCCGCTTTGTGACGATCTGTTTGTTGCTCCTGGTAATGCCGGAACGGCCTCCGTGGCTACCAATATCGATATATCCTACAATGATTTTGAGGCAATTGCTGCCTTGATTTCAGAAAAAACGATTGAACTTGTGATAGTTGGCCCCGAAGAACCGTTAGTAAGAGGAGTCATTGACTTTCTACAAAGTAAGCCTGAACTAAAGCACGTGCAGCTTATTGGCCCTGATCGGCGAGGAGCGCAGCTGGAAGGTAGTAAGGAGTTTTCCAAGGACTTTATGCAGAAGTACGGTATCCCAACGGCGAACTACCGTAGCTTCACGATTGCGCAGGTAGACGAAGGAATGGTCTACATTTCTGATCAACCACTTCCTATCGTTCTTAAAGCGGATGGTCTGGCCGCTGGTAAAGGCGTTATTATTGCCGAAAACCATAAGGATGCCCACAAGAGCTTGCAGGAAATGCTGGTGGATGGTAAGTTTGGTGAGGCTGGCAATAAAGTGGTCATTGAACAGTTTCTTAAAGGTATAGAGCTGTCTGTTTTTGTATTGACGGATGGCGAAAGCTACAAAATTTTACCCGAGGCCAAAGATTACAAACGTATTGGCGAAAATGATACTGGGCTCAATACTGGTGGCATGGGAGCTGTATCTCCCGTGGTATTTGCTGATACCAATTTTCTGAAAAAAGTAGAAGAAAAAGTAGTAAAGCCAACCCTCGCTGGATTAAAGAGCGAGGGTATTAAATACGTAGGGTTCATCTTCATCGGTTTGATGAACGTAAAAGGAGAACCTTATGTAATTGAGTACAATGTACGCATGGGTGACCCAGAAACCGAAGTAGTGCTACCCCGCATTCAATCGGATCTGGTAACCCTGTTAACGGCCGCTGCCAAAGGGACTTTACAGGATATTCCCATGACCATATCACCGCAGGTGGCCGTTACGACGGTGGTAGTATCGGGTGGATATCCCGAACACTACGAAAAAGGCAAGGTAATTGCCGATACAGATAAGACGGAAGACGTGCTGGTATTTCATGCCGGTACGACATTCAATAGTAATGCGGAGGTCGTTACAAACGGTGGGCGGGTATTCGTACTGACAGGTATCGCTAATTCTTTGGAGAATGCCGTTCATAAGTCACAACGAGCGGCCCAAACGATACAGTTTGAGGGCAAATACTATCGCCATGATATCGGCCTCGATTTACTTCGATATAAAGATTGAGGAGAAACTATAATGGGATGTATATCATGTTCATCTGGTGGCTGTGGCACGAGTGGTGCGGTATCCGGATGTGGAAGTAAGGGTAGCTGCGGAACAGGCGGCTGCAATAAAATGAACGTGTTTGACTGGCTGAGTAATATGGAAATACCCGTAGCTCAGAGGTTTGATGTTGTAGAAGTAAAATATAAAGGAGGACGGAAAGATTATTTTCGGAACGTTAATCAGCTGGACCTCACGACGGGAGATTACGTCGTTTGCGAAATGCAGTCGGGGCACCATATTGGTATGATTTCCTTGCAGGGAGAGCTGGTTCGTTTGCAGATGAAGAAGAAAAGTGTTCTTTTGAACGATGACTTAAAGGTAATTTACCGGGTAGCCAACGAGAAAGACCTCGAAAAGCATACACAAGCTATCGCCCGTGATCTACCGGTTATGTACCGTACCCGGGAGATTATCCGGGAGTTAAAGCTGAACATGAAGCTTTCGGATGTAGAGTTTCAGTCTGACAATACGAAGGCTACATTCTACTATTCATCAGATGAGCGCGTTGATTTCCGGGAGTTGATAAAACTATTGGCTGCTGAGTTTAGAATTCGGGTAGAAATGCGGCAGATTAGCCTCCGGCAGGAGGCAAGCCGCTTAGGTGGTGTAGGTTCTTGTGGACGTGAGCTGTGCTGCTCTACCTGGTTGACCGACTTCAAGAGTATCTCCACGTCAGCTGCCCGCTATCAGAATCTATCGCTCAACCCGGCGAAGCTGTCTGGGCAGTGCGGAAGACTAAAATGCTGCCTGAACTACGAGTTGGAAACCTACATGGATGCCCTGCGCGATATTCCGTCGGTAGAGGCCCCTTTGAAAACGAAGAAAGGATTTGCCTTTCTTCAAAAGACGGATATCTTCAAACGTATCATGTATTTTGGCTTTGAGAAGGATAATAACTGGTATCCGGTATCGATTGAAAAGGTGTCTGAGATATTAGAAATGAATAAAAAGGGAATCCAGCCGGAATCGCTGGAAACGCTGGTGGAAATGGTTTCCGCAAAGGAACTGAAAGAGGCTGGCTCGCTTAATACCGATCTGGAAAGCCTTGATCGCAAGTACAGTGAAGAACAACAGAAGAAGAAGAAAAAGAAGAGCCGGAATAATCGAAACAAGAGTCGAAGCCGGCCTCTCAAGGGCGGTACTATAACACCCAAAGTGTAATAGCCAGGCTGTCCAATTCGGACAGCCTTTTTTTAAGTAATAGCGAATGAATCCTCAACTCTCTAAACTTCATAGTATCGGGCAGCGTACCACGCGCCGGATCATCGGCTTAATGTCTGGTACTTCATTGGACGGCCTGGATGTGGCCCTGTGTAAAATCAGTGGTAGCGGCCTGGATACCCGGGTTGAGGTAGAAAACTTCGCCACGGTACCCTATGACGAACCCTTGAAAGAGAAAATCAGAGCTGTGTTTGCGAAGAAAGAGATTAGTTTCGAACACCTATGCCTACTAAACCCTTACATTGGCATTCAGCACGGATACATGATACTACAATGTCTGACGGCATGGGGTATAGCCCCGGAGGAAGTAGATCTTATCGCTAGCCACGGACAAACCGTGTACCACGCTCCCAAAAAGCAGCATGGCTTGGAGGAGTATCCTAATGCTACGTTGCAAATAGGCGACGGTGACCATGTGGCCGTGATTACGGGGATAATTACCCTCAGCGATTTTCGGCAAAAGCACGTGGCCGCAGGGGGCGAGGGGGCTCCGTTGGCGGTATATGGTGATTATCTCTATTTTTCTAAGAATGGAGAAAACCGAATCTTACTGAATATGGGGGGCATTGCTAATTTTACTTACCTGCCCGGTTCGGGTAACGCAGATGACGTTTTTACGACCGATACTGGTCCTGGCAATACATTGTTAGATGCCTTTACCAGACTATATTTCAATAAATCTTACGATGAAAACGGAGCCTTGGCGGCCGCTGGAGTTCTCAACGTAGAACTGTTATGGGCTTTGAAAAATCAGCCCTTTTTTAAGGCGTCTTTTCCCAAAACTACCGGGCCAGAGGTTTTTAGTATGGACTACGTCCGGGAGGCGCAACGGCAAAGTGCTACGGAATGGGCCAGCCCGGAAGACCTATTGGCTACGCTTACCCGGTTTAGTGCCGATACAATTGCTGACGCGATCAAGAGGGTAGTGAATGGGCAGGAAAAGTATGCGATGTATACGAGCGGAGGTGGAGCACACAACCCCGTTTTAATCCGATATATCCAAGATCAGTTGCCCGGTTTTACCATTGAGCCCATTAGTAATCTAGGTATTTCGGGCGATGCAAAAGAGGCTGTATTGTTTGCCTTACTGGCCAACGAGACCGTAGCCGGCGGTTCGGTTGATTTTGGTAATCGGCAAGGTATTCCCAGTGTAACAATGGGAAAAATCTCTTTTCCGGCGTAATTTCGGATTTCAATTGCAAACCCATTATTTCCCCAATAACCCATGTACGATATTGTAGTAGTAGGAGGAGGCATCGTTGGACTAGCCACCGCCCTACGTCTCAAAGAGCAGCGTCCATCCCTGAAATTGCTGGTGCTTGAAAAAGAAAAAAGTGTGGCGGAACACCAAACCGGCCACAATAGCGGAGTTATTCACTCGGGTTTGTACTATAAACCGGGTAGCTTGAAAGCCACGAATTGTATCCGGGGCTACCAGATGCTGATTGATTTTTGCGATAAGGAGGGTATCCCCTACGATCTTTGTGGGAAAATAGTGGTAGCAACCCGCCCTGAAGAAGTCCCTATCTTGCATAGTTTGTATGAACGAGGAATGGAAAATGGACTGGTCAAAAACCGGAAGATATCGGGCGGTGAAATGCGCGAAATCGAACCGCACGTGAAAGGTCTGGAAGGCATATGGGTACCCTACACTGGAATTATTGATTATAAAGTAGTATCCGAGAAATACGCCGAACGTATTCAGGAGCTAGGGGGAGAAATCAGGTTTGGCGAAAAGGTAGTAGAGGTAAGTACTGCGGGAAATATAACCCGAATCAATTCAGAAAAAGGGGGCAGCTACGAAGCGAAGCTAGTTGTCAACTGCGCCGGTCTCTATTCTGACAAAGTAGCTCAGCTTACGCAGGAAGACGCGGTAAAGGTACGGATTATCCCTTTCCGGGGTGAGTACTATAAGTTGAAGCCCGGTAAAGAGCATCTGGTTAAGAATTTGATCTATCCTGTTCCTGATCCAAACTTTCCGTTTTTGGGAGTACACTTTACCCGTATGATTGAAGGTGGGGTAGAGGCAGGCCCTAACGCGGTACTGGCTTTCCGGCGCGAAGGCTACGGTAAGCTTGATATCAATATAAAAGAACTTGGCGAAATACTAGCGTGGCCGGGCTTCCGTAAGGTGGCTACTAAGTACTGGCGTACCGGTCTGGGTGAGATGTACCGATCCTTCTCCAAAGCGGCTTTTACCAAAGCCTTACAGGAGCTTATTCCGGAGATACAAGAAGACGATCTCGAACCTGGTGGAGCGGGCGTTCGTGCCCAGGCCTGCGACTACGATGGCGGCCTACTCGACGACTTCGCTATCTTGGAGAGCCCAACGGCCATTAACGTTTTAAATGCGCCTTCGCCAGCGGCAACCTCATCGTTGTCCATCGGGCAGACAGTGTCTGAACGTGTGCTGGCGCGGTTGTAATGAAAATCAATTTTAATTCACGAAAGTAAGTGCTTAGGCAAAATTAACTTACACTAAAAAAGTTTTTTGAAATGTTGACAGAATATTCATCATTGTAGTGAGTGATGATATTGAACAGGGCCTGCTTGATGTTCTTGGCTGAAAGATAATCTTGTGGTCGAAGCCACTCATATTTGATCTTACGCCAAAGGGTTTCGATCAGATTTAAGTGGGTAAATAAAAAAGGTACAACCCTTTTTCGTTCCACTCCGTCTGTTTTGCTTTTATCGATTCCGACCTATGCCAAGGTGCGTTGTCCATTACTAATACGGTCGGCATTTGGATTAGACCGGCAATTTCATCGATACACTCTATGACAAAGGTACTATTGATGTTTTGGTCGGTAGAATAGACTTTCAAGCTACCTTTGCGGGAGAGTAGCCCGAAGAAATTACACACACAGTTTTTGGCTGATCTGATACTCAATTGTTTTCCTTCGGGTATCCAGCCGTACGGTATATCAGGTGTCAGTTTAAAGCCTGTTTCATCAGTAAAATACAATTGGACAGCTTGCTGGTCTTCCAATTTCATCAACTCTTCGAGTTTGTTTTTCTTGGTTTGGTAAGACTCCGCATCAGCCTTGCCCTTCAGACGCCTACGGAACCGTTTCGATCTGTATTTAAGCTTTTCAAAAAACGTTGGAGGGTCTTCTTTGATAGTTCAACCCCTAATTGGTCTGTGACTTGACTTCTCACTTTGGTCAGATTCTGGTTCTCATTTTCAATCAGCTCCTTTACGATCGCTACGTGCCGGGGGTTATGGGTATTCAATTTGGGTTTTCTGCCACGACCTGCTTTGAGTTTGAGGCCTTGTATACCTTCTTTTTCCCAAAGGGTAAACCAATGTAGGACAGTTATTTTGTTTACTTGGAAAAGTTCAGCCAGCTGCTTGGCCGTCTTGCCTGGGCTACTTTGTAAGATACAATGACACTTTCTGCTATACAACGGGCTTTTTCCATAAGAATAGCCCCGTTGTAAAGAACCTTTTTGCTCTTCTGTCAAATTTTTAATGAACTTCGCATTTCGTCCTATTGGACGAAGAGAATAGATATATACTAATTTTGCCTGAACACTTACTATCACAGAAATAGTTTTCATTTTTAGTTTATCCAAAAAGCTAAATAATACTCTGGATATCAAATTTTTTGTATAAATTTATTATACTTAGCTAACCGCTACTTGTCTACCGTATGGCTAGGGTAATTACCGCGTAGGAATGGTAATTACCTTAGCCGCCTCTTTAAAATCAATATACTGATCCAGGTCCCAGAGGGAAATTACTTTGAAGTTGTTGTCCCGCAGGTAGTTTAGGTACTCCTCAAAAAGTGCTGGTGGGGTAGTCACCCAGTCGTGGGCGTAATCGGGTACGCCGTGGATGGTCAGGATCACGATCTTTCCGTTTTTTGCTTCGTCAAAGCCTTTCATAATCACCTCCCGATTATCTTTTAGGGTACTATAGCTCGGTATCAAGTAGGGATGATCTTTGGTAGGATTATAGGCCCGGTCGCCGCCGATGCGGGCAAAGTGGTAGCCTTTTTCTTGTAGTACTTCGTAGGCTGTCGGATGGATAGCATAGCCTGGATAGGCAAAGTTGACGGGTTTGGGTATTCCACGAGCAGTGCAGAGTCCTTCCAGTGAGTCCAGTTCGGCAATAAGCTGCTCCTTAGTAAGCTTGTCCACGTGCTTGTGGGTGAGAGTATGGTTTGCTATTTCAAACCCCATATTGTCTAGTTCTTTAATCTGCTCCCAGCTCATGTACTTGTGCTTATCATCAAAGTCAGGAGGAAACTCACAAACGAAGAACGTACCCCCGAAGCCATACTTTTTGAGTAGCGGAGCCACGGTAGTAGCATGGGTACTTACGCCATCGTCGAAGGTAAGTACTACTAGTCTATCGGGAATAGGATGTCGTACAATCTGAGCCGTACTTCTCTCCAAAGTAAAAACCAGGATCAAGGGTAGTATATAGTGTTTCATACTGGGAGTTAGAAAATAATCTGTAAAGGGGGCTAGTAGCGTGAGTTTCCGTGACTTAATAACAGATAGAAGGTTTTTTTTACTCTTTTTAGGGTATTTTTCCACAATGGAACGTATAGGCCCACTATTCAGACGAATCCTTTTACCCTTGCTGAGAACATAAATTAAGGCACCTGCTTGTAATTCAAATTGTTAAACTCTATATTTGCAGTCCTATTTTCAGGTGGGACAGGCATTTTATTGTGTAAAATACTGAAAATCAATTATAAATCTTTTTGTTAATCGTGGATACGTTAAGCTACAAAACAATCTCGGCGAACAAAAACACAGTGAATAAGGAGTGGGTAGTAGTCGATGCGAAGGACCTTGTGCTTGGCCGTTTGGCGAGCGAAGTGGCCAAGATCATCCGTGGCAAGCATAAGCCGGACTTTACCCCCCATGTTGACTGTGGTGATAACGTTATCGTTGTCAACGCCGATAAAATCAAATTGACTGGTCAGAAAATGACCGACAAAGTGTATGTTCGTCACACGGGTTATCCCGGCGGACAGCGTTTTCAAACCCCTCGTGAGTTGCTGAGTAAGCATCCCGAGCGCGTGCTTGAAAAAGCGGTAAGAGGTATGCTTCCCAAGAATCGTTTGGGACGTCGCTTGTTTACAAACCTGTTTGTGTATGCCGCTGCGGAGCATCCGCATGTTGCGCAACAGCCCAAAGAAATTAAGTTGTAAGTCGAAAAGACAACCTACACATGGAAGTTATCAACACAATTGGTAGAAGAAAAACCGCCGTGGCGCGTATCTACATGATGCCCGGAAAAGGTGAAATCAAAGTTAACGGTCGTGACTACAAGGAGTATTTCCCATTCGAAGTACACCAGATTGTACTTCAGCAGCCGTTTGCTACTTTGAATAATGGCGAAAGCTATGATATCAAAGTAAACGTACGCGGTGGTGGAGTAACCGGACAAGCAGAAGCAGCCCGTATGGCTATTTCACGTGCTTTGGTTGAGTACAACGTCGAAAACCGTCCCGCTTTGAAGAAAGAAGGATTCCTCACGCGTGATCCTCGCATGGTAGAGCGTAAGAAATACGGTCGCCGGAAAGCTCGTAGAAAATTCCAGTTCTCGAAGCGTTAATAGTTTTTTCGGAATGGTCATGGTTACCTTCTTACAAAGACAGGTGGCCATCAGTCCAAAGCAAATCACTATTAAAAGTCCAGACAGTACTTATCGTGCCCGATGTACTGTGCTGCGAAAGAAATGTTCATTTTTACCTTATTAATAATTAGAGAAATGGCACAGTTAGAATACAAAGACCTGTTAGATGCCGGTGTGCATTTTGGTCACCTTACCCGTAAATGGGACCCCCGTATGGCACCGTATATTTTCATGGAGAAGAACGGTATTCATATTATTGACCTGAATAAAACGCTTAGCTGCATTGGTGAAGCAGAAGGTGCTTTAAAGCAAATCGTACGTTCTGGTCGTAAGATCATGTTTGTAGCGACGAAGAAGCAAGCACAAGAGATCGTAACGGAAGAGGCCAAGCGCCTCAAAATGCCGTACGTAACAGACCGTTGGTTAGGTGGAATGCTTACCAACTTCGGCACAATTCGCAAATCGCTTAAAAAGTTACAGAGCCTTGAAAAAATGCTCAAAGACGAAACCACGATTAAAAACATTGCGAAGCGCGAAAGACTTATGCTTACCCGTGAACAAGAAAAACTGGACAGAGTGTTAGGTGGTGTAGTTGACCTGACTCGTTTGCCGGCGGCTCTTTTCATTGTTGATGTAAAGCGTGAGCACATTGCTGTATCTGAGGCTAAGCGTCTCAACATACCCGTATTCGCTATCTGCGATACAAACTCGAACCCTGACCTAGTTGATTTCCCAATCCCGGGAAACGACGACGCATACAAGTCTATTTCTCTGCTTACCATCGCTATTGGTAAAGCCATTGAAGAAGGATTGATGGAGCGTAAGCAGGATAAGGATGATCAGCGTCTTGCCGAAGAGGAAGAAGCTAAGCGTCAGAGTGATGCTAAAAGTGCAGCTGCTAGCGAAGCTCCTGCCGCCGCAGTTGCAGAAGATAATGACGAAGATTAATCCCGAGCAGTAGTAATCACTGCTGTGGAGTACGGTTCAGGTACCAACTATTGATAGTATGATCTGAATATAGATAGATGAGTAGCCCGTAGCCTCCCTGCTATGGGCTACTGTATTTTACAATTGGGATAGCGTAGGTTACGTTCCTTTGTTGAAAAGTTTTTTGATTCGAAATAATAACATTCATTAAGAAAACAGATTATGGCAATTACTGCGCAAGACGTAAACAAACTTCGCCAAATGACTGGCGCCGGAATGATGGACTGTAAAAAAGCCCTTACCGAAGCAGATAGCGATTTTGATAAAGCGGTAGATATTCTTCGCAAGCAAGGACAGAAAGTAGCAGCTAAGCGTGCTGACAACGCCACTTCGGAAGGAGCAGTTTTGGCACACATCAGTGAAGACGGTAGCAACGGAAAGTTGATCGCCCTGGCTTGTGAAACCGAGCCCGTTTCTAAGGTAGAGGATTTCAAGAACTTGGCTCAGTCCGTTTTAGATACAGCGGTAGCTACCAATGCTACTGATAAAGAAACCTTGTTGACATCTATTTTGGCTGACGGCCGTACTTTGTCGGAGCATATCATTGACTTGGTAGGAAAGCTTGGAGAGAAGCTTGACATCGTAGCTTACGAAAGCGTATTAGCGGAGCAGGTAGTACCCTATATCCACTCAAATGGTAAGTTAGGTGTACTTGTTGGATTTGCTGGTGCTAATGGTACTGACGTTAGTGATCTTGGTAAAGACGTAGCGATGCAGATTGCTGCCATGAAGCCTGTTGCTTTGGATAAAGACGGAGTTAATGCTGCCACCATCGAGCGTGAAATTGAAGTTGGAAAAGATCAGGCACGTGCTGAAGGTAAGCCAGAAGCTATGCTTGAGAAAATAGCGATGGGGAAACTAAATAAGTTTTACCGCGATAATACTCTTTTGAATCAGGATTTCGTGAAAGATTCATCCATGACGATCCGTCAGTTATTAGAGAAAACCGCAAAGGGTCTTACCGTAACATCATTCAAGCGTATAGCGATCGGAGCGTAATTCACCTCACAGGCAGGATTATTGTAACAAAAAAACCTCGTATTTTCAGAATACGAGGTTTTTTTGTTACTTAGGATAATTATTATGCCAATAAAAATTATCACAAGGAAAGTTGCTTTTTTTTCTAGACAGTAGTCACAATGCGTAGAGATATAATCTACACCGATGAGGAGCTCGTTCATTTATTCGTAGAAACGCAGCGGAATCAATTTTTTGAAGAACTTTATGAACGGTACTCTGATCGGGTTTATCGAAAATGCCTTTCTCTTGTAAAGGATCAGGCAAAAGCAGAAGATTTTGTTCATGATATTTTTTTGAAACTCATTCTAAAACTAGGAACCTACAAAGAAAATGCCCGATTCTCGACGTGGTTATATTCTATTACCTATAACTATTGCATGGATCAGTTGCGACTGAATAAAAAACGTAAGGAAGTTTATTCAGATGATGAAATAGAGGTACCTGACGACACAGATCTGAATACACTCTTTGAGGATCCTGAGGTTGAAACGAAACGTCTGGGTACGGCCATGAATGTGCTAAATACTGAGGAGAAGAGCATCCTGCTGATGAAGTATCAGGACGAACTTAGCATTCGTGAAATTGCGAGTGTTTTTAAAATTACTGAAAGCGCAGCGAAGATGAGGTTACTTCGTACAAGGGATAAGCTACGAGTAAGCTATCTTGAAACAGTATTGTTCTGGGGTATTTTGTTGTCAAAGCTGATCGAGATCATTAGTAACTTAAATAGATAATTATGGTAAAAGGAGCTCTTGACGAACTGGAACCCAATGATAAAGTCCCCGAGTATCTTAAAAAGGCATTGATATCTGAACTAGATGTAATACGAGATACTGTTCAAATTGTCTCCCAATTTATGGACGGTTTCTTTAAAGTGGCTCTGATGAGTATTCCTAATAGTAGTGATTCCAATGCGACCTTAAACGATTAATTTGCACCAAATTACCTCTATGCAGACTCTACCTAATATTACTGAAATCCTGATCAACACTTTCAATACACTCATAAGTCAGTTTGTCAGCTTTGTGCCACGTCTTATCGGTTGTATTATTATTCTTCTCGTTGGCTATTTGGTAGCAAAGCTGGTGTCTACTTTGATAAAGAAAGTACTTAGAAGGGTAGGTTTTGATAAGATAGGAGATAAACTGAATGATATTAGTATAGTTAAACATTTAAAAACGGAGATAAAACTCAGTGAAATTGTAGCGAAAGTTTTATACTATTTTATTTTATTGGTTTTCCTGACTGCGGCAACCGAAACACTTGGTGTCGATGCTATCACAAGCATGGTGCTATCGATAGTTAATTTTATCCCGCAATTGATTGCAGCTGCGATCATGCTGCAAATTGGAATCATGCTGGCGGATGCCATCAAAGGAGCAATCGTAGCAGTGTGTAAATCGTTTAATATCTCTTCGGCTAAGTTGATCGGAAACGTTGTTTTCTTTTTCTTCCTGATCATCACTTTTATCAGTTCGTTGGGCCAGATCGGGATTAATACTAATCTTTTGGAATCTACTTTTATCTTAATCATAGGTGGAGTAATCGGTGCCTTTGCATTAGGGTATGGAATTGCCTCGCGTGATGTACTTTCTAATATGATTGCATCTATGTATAGCCGCAATAAGTATAAAGAAGGCCAAATAGTAAAACTTGACGATGCAAAAGGTACTATTACCAAAATCGATAATGTGTCCGTAACGATTCAATGCCAAGATGCTACCATTGTTATACCGATGCAATTATTTCAGTCTAAGAAAGTTGAAATTTTTAACACCCTATAAATTAAATACGTACATGATGAAAAGGCACTATATACTTGCTGTTCTGGCGGGGTTACTTAGCGCTTCTCCCTTGCTCGCTCAAAATGAAATGCCCCAAGACACTTCCTACTGGAAAAAGAAAACTGAATTTGGAGTGAATTTGAATCAGGGAAGTTTTAGCTCAAATTGGACGGGAGGTGCTGTTAGTTCGGTTGCTTTCGGTATTTACCTTAATGCGTTAGGAGAATATAAGAAAGGAAAAGATAGTTGGCGGAATGACTTTCAGGCTCAGTATGGTATTGTACGTAACAAAGGGCAACAAAGTCGTAAGAGCGTAGACCGCCTGTTTTTTGATACAAAATACGGAAGACAAATTGCCGACAAATGGAGCCTGATAGCTAATGCTAATTTCCTGTCGCAGTTTACCCCGGGCTATGAGTACAAAGAAACATCCTCTGCGGGCCAAGAGACCAATAAGATTTCGGGCTTTTTCTCACCAGCTTATATTACGGAAGCGATTGGTGTTGAGTACAAGCCGGTTCCCTATTTTTTTGTGACACTTTCGCCAGGAGCTATACGGCAAACAATCGTATCAGACCTGAACTTACATGAAACCTTTCCTAAAAACTACGGAGTACCCGTCGGAAAAAAAATCCGTAACGAAGTAGCCCTGATGCAGATCGTAGCTAATTTTGATAAGGATATCGCCAAGAATGTCAATTTGAAATGTCGCTATCTGATGTACGCAAACTACAAAAAACTGGGTGCTATTGATAATCGCCTGGATGCAATGCTTACTGCTAAGATTAACCAGTACTGGAATGCTAACCTTGGTGTCATTGCGATTTATGATCAAGACCAGAGTACTGATATCCAGTTTGCGCAGTCGATGTCTATTGGGTTTTTATATACTTTTTAGTGTCTTTTTACATTGCTTTCCTTATTCTGATCTAAATATTTAATCGTATGCTACAAGAATTTAAAACCTTTATTGCTAAGGGGAATGTCCTTGATCTGGCAGTTGGTGTGGTTATTGGTGCTGCTTTTGGCAAAATTACTACCTCACTGGTTTCAGATATTCTGAACCCAGTTTTGGGCCTGGTTTTGGGCGGAGTTAATTTCTCGGAACTAAAAATCGTACTCAAAGAAGCCGTAGGTGATCAAACAGAAGTTGCCGTTATGTATGGTAATTTTATTCAAACCTTAATTGAGTTCTTGATTATTGCTCTGGTGATCTTCTTCATAGTGCGTGCCGCTAATAAGATGAAGGCAGAGGAAGAAGCTAAATAGCAAAATGCAGGCGTAAGTCCTGAAACTGATTGGCGGGGGGGGCTATTCATCCCCCTTTTTTACATATTTTAGTACGATAGAGTCGTAATTTCTCCGAAATTTACATTCAAAACACCCTTTGATAAAGAATGACAGAAGTAGCCAAAAAGAAACTTGTGATCTTAGGAGGTGGAGAAAGCGGTACCGGAGCTGCTCTGCTAGGGAAAGCCAAAGGATTTGATGTTTTTCTATCGGATCTAAGTCAATTACAGCCCTACTATCGGGAACTTCTCGTAAAAGAAAATATCCCTTTCGAAGAAGGAAAACATACCGAGGCAGTTATTTTGGCGGCAGATGAAGTAGTAAAAAGTCCGGGAATACCTGATAAAGCTCCCCTTGTAAAAGAGCTTTACAAAAGAGGCATTCCCGTTATCTCAGAAATAGAGCTAGCGGCTCGCTACACGAATGCGACGCTGATTGGCATTACGGGAAGCAATGGTAAGACGACGACGACGTTACTTATTTATCATCTTCTCCGGGAAGCCGGCCTGTCGGTTGGGCTTGCTGGCAATATGGGTGAAAGCTTCGCCAAACAAGTGATTGATGATCCCAAAGATATCTACGTACTGGAGATTAGTAGTTTTCAGTTAGATAATATGTATGCCTTCCGGGCAAATGTGGCAGTGCTATTGAATATTACACCGGACCACCTTGATCGCTATGAGTACGATTTTCAGAAATATGTCAACTCAAAGTTCAGGATCACACGGAATCAGACCGAAGCCGATGACTTTATTTATTTTGCAGAGAGCGAAGCCTTAGTTACAGAGTTGGGTACGCGCTCATTACCTGCGCAGAAAAAAGCGATTTCTTTGCAGGATACATTGGATTCAGGGGGATATTGGGACGATGGAACACTGCGGGTGAGTAGCGATGGAAATGATTTCTCCATTCTTATGAGCGAGCTGCCCATTCAAGGGCCACACAACGCTATTAACGCCATGTCTGCTATTTTGGCAGCGCAGGCCGTAGGGCTTACATCGGAACAAATCCGGTTGGGCTTATTGTCTTTTGTGAATGCACCTCACCGCCTTGAATTAGTAACAACTATCAGCGGAGTGAAGTATGTAAATGACTCCAAGGCTACGAATGTTGATTCAGTTTTTTATGCGCTTGGAAGTTTTGATAGTCCTATTATATTAATTGCCGGCGGGGTTGATAAAGGCAACGACTATTCCCAGATTGAGCCACTGGTCAGACAAAAAGTAAAAGGATTAATAGCTTTGGGGACCGATTCGGGCAAGCTTACGGATTATTTTGGTAGCATTGTGCCCGCCATGTACGTGACAGACGATCTCAAAGATGCATTGGCCAAGGCCCGATCATGGGCACAGCCCAACGATGTGGTACTATTATCGCCGGCCTGTGCCAGTTTTGATTTGTTCAAAAACTACATGGATCGAGGCGATCAGTTTAGAAGTGAAGTCATGAATCTTGTAAAAAAAGAATAACAAGCCAATGTTTGACACGTTGCAAAAAGGAGTGGAAACTACCCAAGCTTGGTTCGCTCGCAATCTGAAAGGTGACCCTTGGCTGTGGGGCGTAGCATTATTCCTGCTCATTGGAGGAGTGCCGGTTGTGTATAGCGCCAGCGTGATGGAATCGTATCTTGAATACAACGGCGATACAGAGTATCTGCTATACAAGCAAATCCAGTCAGCTGGGCTCGCTATTGTGGTAATGTACTTTGTTCACCGTATCCCCTATACAAAGTTTGTTGTATTTTCTCGTTTAGGCGTTTGGGTTTCTTTCATCTTGTTGGCATTTACTTTTTTCAAGGGAGTTAGTGTCAATGACGCCTCCCGCTGGGTTGAAATTCCGTTTGTAAACCGTCGTTTCCAACCTTCTGAACTAGCCAAAGTGGCGCTTATTGCTCATCTTGCACTGGTGTTAGCCCGGCGGTTTAAAAGTGGCTGGAACGGCTTTAATTTGATGCTAGAGCCCATGGTTATGATCGCAGTTGTATGTGCAATGATTTTCCGTTCCAATATTTCTACGGCGGCTTTACTGGGCACTACTTGCTTTATGATGATGTACGTGGGTAAAGTGCCCAAACGGTATTTATTCTTTACATTTGTGGCCTTTTTGTTTTTTTCGGGGCTATTTGTTACGCTCAAGCTCGGAGAAAGGGGAGGAACTGCCCAAAGGCGTCTCGAACAATTTTTTGATAAGAACAAAGTTGAATACCAGGCATCTCATTCTTTTATTGCGTTGGCACGGGGTGGACTTACTGGCGAAGGGGTAGCCAATAGCCGTCAACGCCGGTACTTACCCCATAGTAATAGTGATTTTGTATTTGCGATCATTGTAGAAGAATACGGTACTCTGGGAGCTTTGGGAGTAATTGGAGCATTTTTGCTGCTGTTGTATCGAGGTGTAAAGGCTATTCAGAAGCCTAAGCGACCGTACGGGGGGCTGCTGTCGGCAGGCCTGACATTTAGTATCGTTTTTCAGGCGTTTGCTACTATGGCTGTAACAGTGGGGCTGTTACCCGTTACGGGACAAACCCTGCCTTTCATAAGTAAAGGCGGCACATCAATGCTATTTACGGGCCTGGCTATGGGTATAATTCTGAGTGTGAGCCGGGGAGAACTGGAAGAAAAAGAAATATAAGATTAGCATGGCAAGACGCATAATCATAAGCGGTGGAGGAACAGGGGGTCATATTTATCCAGCCATTGCTATTGCCAACGCGCTAAAAAAAGAAGACTCAACCATTGAAATACTCTTCGTAGGAGCCGAAGGAAAAATGGAAATGGAGAAGGTGCCGAAGGCAGGGTATACCATCATCGGATTACCTATTGTTGGTATTAAGAGAGAATTATCGCTGGATAATCTGGCCTTTCCCATCAAGCTGATAAGAAGTCTGTTAAAAGCGAGGTCTGTTCTCCGGGATTTTAATGCTGATGTTGCCGTTGGTGTGGGAGGTTTTGCAAGCGGGCCCTTACTGATGGTAGCATCATTACTAGGTATCCCTACCCTGATACAAGAACAAAATTCTCATGCGGGGATTACTAACAAACTCCTGGCCAAAAGAGCCAAAATAATTTGTGTGGCTTATCCGGGGATGGATACCTTTTTTTCGAAGAGTAAAATTAAGTTTTTGGGCAATCCGGTTCGGAGTGACATTATAGATAGCGGTAGTAAAAGAGCCGAAGGACTTGCCCATTTTGGTCTGGAAAAACACCGCAAAACGCTTTTCGTGATGGGGGGGAGTCTGGGAGCACGCAGTATCAATGAAAGTATTCGGAGTGGTTTGAAAAAACTAAATGATGCTGGTTATCAAGTACTTTGGCAAACCGGGAAAGCGTATATCGACACGGCCAGAGAGGCCGTAAAGCAAGCCCGAACAGAAAGGGTGAAAGCCCACGAATTTATCTATGAGATGGACCTTGCCTATGCCGTAGCGGATGTGGTCGTTTCTAGGGCGGGAGCACTGTCAGTTTCGGAATTATGTCTGGTGGCAAAGCCATCGATTCTAATTCCATTTCCGTATGCTTCGGAAGACCATCAAACTAAAAATGCGATGAGCCTGATTCATCAGAACGCCGCACTGTTGGTCGGTGATGCCCACGCTTCCCGCGACCTGATCGAGACCACTATTCGGCTCTTGGAAGATCCTCACAAACAAGAAGAGTTGAGTCGTAATATTAGAAAACTGGCTAGGCCTGACGCGTCGTCGGCTATTGCAGCAGAAGTACTAAATTTAGTAGAATGAAATACTCGGGAAAGCATGTTATGCAGACCCTAAACATAGAACGAATGAGTTTTAATTCAGAGTGGAAGTACATTTACTTTGTAGGTATTGGCGGCATTGGTATGAGTGCATTGGCCCGTTGGTTCAATGTAAACGGCTTTTCTGTTTCGGGCTACGATAGAACCCCCACCAGCCTGACGAACACTCTTACAGAAGAAGGTATTTCGGTAATTTTTGATGATTCCGTCCAGCTTATTCCAGCAACTTATAAGATTGATCCATCGCAGACGTTGGTAGTATACACCCCAGCCATACCTGCCGACCATCAGCAGATGGCCTATTTTCGGGCAAATGGGTTCGAAACACAAAAGCGTTCACAGGTACTAGGCTGGATTACTCGCAACTTACGGACGGTTGGAGTCGCCGGAACCCACGGTAAAACTACCACATCGTCGATGGTAGCGCATTTGCTGCGTTCAGCAGGTATAAACTGTACCGCGTTCTTGGGTGGAATAACCCAGAATTACGGAACTAACTTCCTGCTCAATGAGCCTACCAATCGTGTCGAAGATATTGTTTGCGTAGTAGAGGCCGATGAGTTCGACCGGTCCTTTCTGACATTATACCCAGATCTGGCAATTGTGACCTCAACAGACGCGGATCATTTAGATATATATGGGGAACATGATGCCCTACTTGATTCTTTTCAGGCCTATGTCGGACAGATAAAGCCTGGTGGAACGCTATTTATGAAGAAGGGCTTAAACCTAAGGGTGGGGTCAAGCGCGACTATACAGGAATATTCTCTCACCGAAGGGAACTATCACAGTGACAACCTTTGTATATTTAACTCCCGTTTCGTTTTTGATATCGTGTATCCTGGTGGAAGAATCAACGCGGTACAGATGATGATCCCGGGCTACCACAATGTAGAGAACGCCGTAGCAGCTACGGCCGTAGCTCTTCGTTTAGGGGTTACACCTGAGCAAGTACACCTAGGTTTGAGTACTTATCGGGGCGTGAAACGTCGGTTTGAGTATATTATAGAGAGCCCGGATGCGGTATTTATCGATGATTACGCGCATCATCCAACCGAAATAGAAGCATTCTTATCTTCGGTAAGAGCGTTATACCCAAGGCGCCATGTGACAGCTATTTTTCAGCCTCATTTATTTAGCCGTACCCGCGATTTTGCTGATGGCTTTGCCGCGAGCCTTAGTTTAGCAGACCGATTATTACTTTTGGATATATATCCAGCCAGAGAGCAGCCGATAGAGGGCGTTACTTCGGAGATATTATTAGCGAAAGTAACATTGGAAGATAAAAAAATTCTTTCAAAAGAAGCTATTATTGACGTACTTAGGATGAGTAATACTGATATTGTGGTAACCATCGGAGCGGGAGATATTGATAAGCTTGTAGGAAATATTAGGGAGGTGTTAATGCCCGCTTACTAACTTATTGGTGTATACCTTTAAAATGATAGCTGTGTTACGTAAATTTGATTATTCCGGAAAATGGTTGGGCATAGGTGCATGGTTATTAGTGTTGTTACTGTGCGTTGGAATGGCAGAAAGCCAATTGAGTAAACAGCAGTGTAACAACTTGTTAGTTAAAGTTGACTACGATTCTGGTGTTCGTTTTATTAGCAAATCAGATATTGAAAAGATACTGACTGATAATGGAAATCATCCGATTCATGGTAATCGGCAAAAGAATATTCAATTAAAGTTACTGGAAAAAAGAATCAGAGAGAATAAGTTGATTAAGGATTGCCAGGTATACCATGACCTGGATGGTAACCTAGTAGTAGATGTAGAGCAGGAAAAACCGTTGGCGCGCTGGATCAATACTTCTCAGAACGGAGAATGGAGGAAGTCTAACGGATTTTATATCAATGCAGAGGGAGATTTTATACCTTTATCTGATCGTTATTCGGCCCGCGTGCTACTAGTATCCGGGTCGTTTTTTCAAAATACCAAAAACCTTGGTTCGTCCAAAGGAAAGTCGGTCCTGGAAATGATTAGTTATTTGAATGAAAATCCTTTTTGGAGAGCCCAGATAATCCAAATGCAGGTTTCAAAAGCAGGTGACGTTGAATTGTTTACTGCCCTCGGGGATCAGCGTATTGAATTTGGGAAATCAGACAATTTTGACGTAAAGTTGTCAAAACTTCGTGTCTTTTACAAAAAAGTAATGGCTTCTGATTGGAGCCGCTACTCCAAGGTGAGTGTAAAGTTTCAGGATCAGATAGTTTGTGAGTAACCCGTTGTACCAGTACTTATGAAAAAAGGCACCATTTCAGTAGGATTAGATATTGGAAGCACGAAAGTGGCAGCGGTGGCCGTTGAAAGTCAGGAAGAAACCTATTTCACTACCGTTGAGGTAATTGGATTCAGTGAGGTGACTGTGCCAGAGGACGCAATTGTGATGGGCGCCGTAAAAAATGTGAAGCAAGTGGGTTTGGCAATTCGTAGCGCATTGGCAGAGCTTACTATGCGTTCTGACATTGATATTGGCTTTGTTAACGTAAGTTTTAGCGGTAGCCATACCCAGATATCGGCCATCAGTAGCTCAATGGTACGTTCTACTTCTGCTAGTAGTAACGAAGTTACGCAAGAAGATGTAGAACACTTGCTTAAAGATGTATACCGAGCTCAAACAGAGCCTAATAGTGATGTGATGCACGTTATCCCCGGAGAGTTCGTGGTAGATAATAGCGCAGAGATCAAAGAACCAGTAGGAAGAGTTGGAGTAAGACTGGGAGGTGATTTTCTGGTAGTGACCGGCAATAAGCAAGCCATTGATCTTACCAAGAAGAGCCTTAGCGCTGCAAATGAAAACTTGGAATTTGATCAGTTACTATTGGCGCCTATTGCGGCTGGCTTGGCTGTACTGAGCGACGACGAAATGGAGGCAGGTATAGCCTTAGTCGATATTGGCGATCACATGACCGATATTGTGATATATCAAGGCGGTATTATTCGCCATATTTCTTCTTTTCCTATTGCAGGTCGGCACATAACGGCCGATTTGAAGGCGGGATGTGTGATTCAAAAGGAGAATGCTGAAAACCTAAAAAAAGACTTCGGTGAAGCCTTATCGAATCGTACTGCACTTAACGTTGAAATCCTAATAAATTATCTTAAAGGGCGCGCTCCCAAGCAAGTACTCAAAAAGAACGTAGCTCTTATCATAGAAGAACGTTTAAAAGAAATTGCAGCTCTGGTTTATGCCGATATTTTGGAATCAGGCCTTGCAGATGAGTTAATCGGGGGAATGGTTTTAACGGGTGGTTCGGCTAATATCCCAGATATTGAAACGTTGTTTAGCCGGGTTGCTAATGACATGCCTGTTCGGATAGGAATTCCTGAGCGGTTAGCCCATACGCCCAAGGCCGATGAGGTTAGTAATACGAGTTATGCTACTGCGCTTGGGTTAGCCTGGGCGGGAGTAAAGCAAATCGATCCTCGGATCAAGTCTATTTGTCCACCGGCGAAATCCAAAGCACCCGTCAAAGAAAAAGAAGTAGAACCAGTCAAAGTACCCGGAAGTACAATTTGGGAGGGATGGAAAAATTTATTTGGTGGTGGCGATCGAGAGGACAGAACCGGAGGAGCATATTAGAAAAGGGGTATAGTTGGAGGAGCATATTAGAAAAGGGGTATAGTTGAAAGTATTTCGAGAAAAGAAAGGATATACCTACTTATGAACATCAATTTGTTAAACGCCCTGGAACAAGACTATATCGTGAACGGAATAGAAAACAGCGCCGTTGAGCCATCGATCATTAAGGTGATTGGGGTAGGTGGTGGTGGAAGCAATGCCGTCAACTATATGTTTGAGAAAAAAATCAAAGATGTAGAATTCGCGGTATGTAATACTGACAGACAAGCCCTTCTCAAAAGCCCTGTTCCCACAAAAATTCAGTTAGGAGCAACGCTTACCCAAGGATTGGGGGCGGGCATGGACATAGCACGTGGGCGTGATGCAGCCCTAGAAACAATTGAGGAAATCAAAGCACTCTTGGGTGGAAGTACCCAAATGGTGTTTATTACGGCGGGTATGGGTGGTGGAACTGGTACAGGTGCTGCGCCGGTACTAGCCAAAATCGCCAAAGAGGATATGAACCTACTGACGGTCTCAGTAGTAACTGCTCCTTACTCTTGGGAGGGTCTTGACAAAAAAGAGTTCGCATTTGAAGGAATTGAGCAATTAAAAAAGTACAGTGATACCGTACTGGTTGTTCTCAACGACAAGTTAGAAGAGTTGTATGAAGATATGCCTATCACCGAAGCTTTTGCTCAGGCGGATAGTATCTTATTGAATGCAGTTAAGAGTATCTCTGAGATTATTACTACGAGTGGTAATATCAACACAGATTTTCGGGACGTTGAGAAAGTGCTAAGAGACGCAGGTCAGTCTGTGATGGGTACTGCCGAAGTAGAAGGCCCGAACAGAGCGCACGAAGCCATCAGAAAAGCTTTGGACTCTCCATTGCTTAATGATCGCGAGATAACAGGAGCCCAACGAGTTCTTGTTACGCTGGCTTCCAGTAGCCAAAGAGAGGCTACTATGAAGGAGCAAAAGGAAATTTGGAAGTATGTATTATCTCAGGTAGGCGGGGAGGCTCGCTTATTCAAGCTAGGTACTATTACAGATAACACCCTGGGTGACAAACTCCGTGTAACGGTAGTGGCCGCCGGTTTTGATAGTAACGAGCCCGCAATTCCAGGAGTAACCCCCAGAAATAAGCGTAAAGAGATAGAGGTAGTTGATGTGACGGTAAGCGATGAAGAAGTAATTGAAACGACTCCTGTGAACGAAGAAACACCGATTGCTCCTATGGATGAAGCTTCTGCATTGAATAATGAGCTTACACCGCATGAGAAAGGGACACCTACTAGTGCTTTTGCCCCACCTATGGTTAATGACAACCTCAGCGGATTTGCGGCACACGCAGCGAGCACTTTACCGCCTTCGTATGAGCCTCCCATAACCAGTTCTGGTATAATTGGCGGGAAAGTGGATGATGACGATTGGTCTCCTGAGGAGTACGACCGTATTAAAGAAATGGTACAGCGGTTTAGAAATAAGAACAGTATTGACTGGGATGAGTTAGATCGGGTACCGGCCTATCGCCGGAGTCATTTGGAGTTATGGCGTCGTCCTCCGCTTCAGTCACATGAAATAGAACAGATTCGTCTGAATTAACAGAAAAGGTAGGGGTGGGCCTACCTTTTCTGTTGCATGAGCCATTTACCAGGTTAAACCTTTCCAAAGGCCACTGGTATGAGCGCTATCCGATCTGAGCTAGAACGTTTTCGGAATGATGAACATGATATCCTCATGGCGAGATATTTTAAGACAAAGCCTGGAGGGGTACGCCGAAGGTAATATTTTCTGGGGCTTATCTAATCCAATCGTTAGACAGGTAGCACAGCTCTGGCATGAATATCCTTTCGAAGAAGTAGAAAACCTTCTCCATGACCTAGTCCATGAGTGTTGGCTTACAGCTTTATTAGTATGGGTGAAACAATACCCAAAAGCTACCAATGAGAGCCAAAAAGCAATTTTTGAGGGCTACTTCGAACACCTTAACTACATAAGAGCATGTTAGGGAATTTGGTACTGGGTATATAATTTATGATTCGTAACTTTGTGCCATGGATCTTGACTTTGACAAATACAAACTGCTACAATACTGCACCAATGAATCGTGCAAATACCATAACCAAATTGGCTTGGGCAACATATGCACACTAAGCTCAAAAAACAATCAGGTTTACTGTAACGGCTGCAAAAGTCGCTGGGTGATAACCAAAGACACCTTCTTTTACGACCTGCGTAGCGAAAAGGCCTTGATAATAAGTGTATTGAAGGACTTGTCGGAAGGCAAGGGGCCATCGAGCGAACCACGGGTGTGTGCCTGGCGACCCAAAGGCGCTGGCTGTCAAGGGCAGCGAACCACGTTTCTCAAATCAGCGAATATTTGGAAAGAGACATGCACCTTGATCGGGTGCAGAT